>OBXK01000240.1_pt1 | contig 34559 bp, 24 predicted proteins | sample 1501371 | NCBI WGS metagenome assembly OBXK01 (sample SAMEA2580154, study PRJEB22360) | human gut metagenome | biome: human gut; feature: human-associated habitat; material: faeces | place: Denmark | collected 2008/2010
CTAAACCCGAAAAAAATACATGACTAAACACGAAACACCGACTTGACGAAATACACCCCGCCGGACGCCAGGCGCCACACGGTCATGGCGGACGGCACGTACATGGGCCACGGCTGGTGCCTGATCATCGCCATCGACGGGCAAACCGGCGAGGTGCTGGACTGGCAGTGGTGCGCGCACGAGTCCAAGGCCGCATACCTGACCCTGTTCTCCCGGCTTCCCGCGCCGGACGTGCTCATCGCCGACGGGCTGCGCGGCGCGGAGGCGGCGTGCACGCAGGCGCGGCCGGGAACGAGGATCCAGCGCTGCCTGGTGCACGTGCAGCGCAACACGAGGACGGACCTGACGTCCAGGCCCAGGCTCCAGGCCGGCCGCGAGCTGAAGAGGCTGTCCGACGGGCTCACCTCGGTCGAGACGGCCGGGCAGGCCGTCAGGTGGGGCGAGGCCCTCAACGCATGGCACGAACGGTGGAAGGACTTCATCGCCGAACGCACCTACGCGCGCGACGACCCGTCCAACCCCAAGGCGTCGAGGCGCCGGTGGTGGTGGACGCACGAGGAGCTGCGACGCTGCTACCGGCGGCTGGAGAGGCTGTTCCGCGAGGGCAGGCTGTTCGCCTATCTCGAGCCGGAACTGCTGAAGGGCGGTCCGGTGGCGCGCACCACGAACCGGCTGGAGGGCGGCGTCAACTCGGTCGTCAAGGACGTATTGCGCAACCATCGCGGGCTGCCCGAGGAGCACATGCGCCGCGCGTGCGAATGGGTATGCTACATGAAGACCGCGCACCCACGACCGGAGTCATTCATCCCCGACGCCCTGCGGAAGGGCGAAAAGGCAACGACGCCCGAACCGGACGACAGCGTCGCGCCCGCATACGGGACCGGCATCGACTGGAACGAATTCCACACCACCACGCGATACCCCAACACCACCGACTGACAACGAAAACCAGTCTAAAGCACCACAAAAGTTCCTATAGGCCTAAAGCCCCCCCTGAAAAACGGCGCTTGCCCGGACAAAGCAAAAGGGCTGGAACCTTCCGATTCCAGCCCTTTAGTTGCTGGTGCGAGTGGGGGGAGTTGAACCCCCACGAGCATACACTCACTGCCACCTGAAGACAGCGCGTCTACCATTCCGCCACACTCGCAGACAATCGACTAACTTACACCCGGCTGGGTAATCATGCAATCTTCGGCGTGTCGCATGGGAGGCAGGGATATATCGCTTGTGGGTCTCCTGCGGGCGCCGTGATCTTTGAGGGTGGCGGCACTCCCCTCAGTCACTTCGTGACAGCTCGTCCGCAATTAAGGACGGGCCTTGCCTGCAACCTGCTGGTTCGACTATCGTCTCACCTTCGACTACAAACAGCCCACTGGGCTGTTTGCTTAACGTCTCAGCCTCAGCGAGGGGAGCAGAGAGAAGTTCGGCACAAGCCGCAACGAAGGAGAAAAACTCACAACCCTGGCCGGCGCTCGCCGTTGCCGTAGAAGTGGGCCAGCGCTTCGTCGCGGAACTCATCAAAGTATCCGCCGTCGATCGAGGCGCGGATGTCGTCTAGCAGCTTCACGAAGAAATGCTCGTTGTGGATCGTGGCCAACGTGAACCCGTTGAACTCGCGGGCGCGCAGCAGGTGGTCGACGTACGCGCGCGAATAATGCTGGCATGTGTAGCAGTCGCATCCCTCCTCCAGCGGCCCGAAATCGAACTTATGCTGGGCGCGCTTGATGTTGTACCGGCCGGCGCGCGTGTAAATCGCGCCGTTTCGGGCGCAGCGTGCGGGGGCCACGCAGTCGAAGGTGTCGCCGCCGTTCTCCACGCAGGCGAAAATGTCGTCCACAGAGGCGATACCCAGCACGTGGCGTGGGCGGTTTTCCGGCATCGCGTCGCAGATCCATGCACAGGTGTCGCCGATGATGCGCTTCTCGATCGCGCCGCCGATGCCCACGCCGTCGAAGTCCAGAGAGGCGATTTGCGAGGCCGCACGTCGGCGCAGATCCTCGTAATTCGCGCCCTGCACCACGCCATACAACGCCTGATACGGCTTCCCGACTCGATCAGCCGTCAGCCGCTGGTGCTCGTCCACGCATCGGCGGGCCCAGCGGAAGGTGCGCTCCACCGAGTCCTCCTGGTAGGAGCGGGTGTTCATCAGCGTGGTGAGTTCGTCGAACGCGAACATGATGTCTGCGCCGATTTTGTGCTGGATGCCCATCGAAATCTCAGCGGAGAAACGATGTGCGTCACCATTCAGAGGCGACTTGAATGTCACGCCGTCCTCGTCCACCCAGGCCATGCGCTCCTTGCCCTTGGCGATGATGTCGTCCGACTTCATGCCGGTCACGTCCATTGCCAGCGTCTTCTTGAAGCCGACGCCCAGCGACATCACTTGGAAACCGCCAGAATCGGTGAACGTGGGCCCATCCCAGTTCATGAAACGCGCCAAGCCGCCGGCCGCGTCCAGCACGTCCTCGCCCGGGCGCTCGAACAGGTGGAAGGCGTTGGCCAGCAGGCACTGTGCGCCTAGATCCTTCATCTGCTCGGGCAACACGGCCTTCATCGCGGCTTGCGTGCCCACCGGCACGAAGGCAGGCGTGCGAATATCGCCGTGGGGCGTGTGAATGATGCCGGTGCGGCCGTATCGGGCACCGTCTCGCCCAAGCCCGCTGGCCGTGGATGGCAGGCGGGTGATCGTTTCGAAATGGAAGGCGCTGCGGTCGCCGGGCTGTCCGGGCTGTGCGCCCAACGGATGTTCAAGAAGGCTGATCGTCATATGTTCACTTTAGGCAGAAGGGCCAGAAAAGGGCCGGAAATTGTGAAGAACTCGGTTTCGAGGGGCGGATTTCGCCGCTCCCGAACGTCTACTTCCGCTTCAAGGGGCTCCCGGTCAAGTAGGCCGGCTGCAAAAATGGCGGAATGGCGTTAAATGAGGGCCCTTGATACTCGGAATTGACCGCGCGAACAGCCCCTTGAAGTGCAAGTAGATGTTCCCGAAACAGGAAATCAGCCCCTCGAAGCCGAGATGCCCATAAGACTCTGCGATGATTACGCATAGACTTTCAATCAACGTTCAGAAAACCTCCAGATTGACTGCCTTTACTACTGAGGTAGCACACGAGAAGTGGCAATGGGCAAGTGCCCGAATAGCCGCCGAACAGACGTGATAGGAATTTAGGAAAAGGAGCAGCAATGGCTGACGAATTTAACCCGCAGGGCGTCGACCAGACCCCGCGGAATAACGAAAACCCCAATAGTACTGCCGATACCGGCAACGCCGAGCCGAAGAACCCGTTTGTGGGTGGCGACTCGGTTGATGCCGGCAACGCCAGCGATTCCAGCGAGCAGCAAGCCCCGGTTTCCTCGGCCGCCCTCGCTGCCGATCAGCAGCCTACGCAAGCCGCCACCGAGCCCATCCCGGACTACGCCTCCGCCAAGGGCGAGAGCACGGTGGTCTCCTCCTCGCCGGCTTCTCCGGCAGCGCCGGCCGCAGACCAGACCTCGGCCACAACTCCGCTGTACCGCCCGGCCCCGGAATACGGCGCTTATGGGCCGACCCCGACTCAGGCACAGGGCCAGCAGGGCGGCCAGGCCGGCAGCAATGCCCAGCCCACGCAGCAATTCCCGTTCGGCCAGCCTGCACAGCAAACCCCACAGGGCCAGCAGGGCAACCGCAACCCCTACTACACCAATAACCCACAGCCGCAGGGTAACGGCAATCCGTTCAATCCGCCCACGCAGCCGCAGCAGAACAACGGCAACCCGTTTGCCAGCCAGTCCGGTCAGAATGGCCAGAATGGCCAGCAGCCCCAGCAGGGCGGTCTGTTCGGTTTCGGCGTTCCCGGTACCGGTACGCCGAACGGTCAAGGTCCGACCCAGCCGGGACAGCCCGGTCAGCCCGGCCCCGCCAAGCAGGGCATGTCCAAGACGGCGAGCAACATCCTCATCGCCGTGGTCGCCGCCGTTCTGGCTGCGGCCCTCTGCCTGGGCCTCGGCTACGGTGCCCTCACCAGCGGCCTGATCACCTTGCCGACCAGCAATTCGCTGTCCAACGTCAGCTCGAATAAGTCCGGCTCCGGGTCCGCCACCGCCAAGAGCGGCGAAGCCCCCGACTGGCAGACCGTCGCCAGCGATGTCTCCGGCTCCGTGGTCTCCATCCAGACCGCGTTGAGCAACGGCACCGCCAAGGGCTCCGGTGCCATCATCGACACCGAAGGCCACATCATCACCAACAACCACGTGATCTCCGGCGCCCAGCAGATTCAGGTGACGCTTGCCAACGGCAACATGTATTCCGCCACGCTCGTCGGCACCGACACCACCACCGATCTTGCGGTCATCAAGCTCGACAACCCGCCGAGCGACCTCAAGGCCGTGGAATTCGCCGATTCCGACAAGCTCGCCGTCGGCGAGAACGTGATGGCCATCGGCAACCCGCTCGGCTACGACGACACCGCCACCACCGGCATCGTCTCCGCCCTGAACCGCCCGGTGACCGTGACCGACGACAACAACAACGAGATCGTCACCAACGCCGTCCAGATCGACGCGGCCATCAACCCCGGCAACTCCGGCGGCCCGACCTTCAACGCGGCCGGCCAGGTGATCGGTATCAACTCGTCCATCGCCTCGACCGCCGCCTCATCCGACTCCGCCGGTTCGATCGGCATCGGCTTCGCCATCCCGTCCAACCTCGTCAAGCGTGTGGCCGACGAAATCATCAAGGACGGCAAGGTCAAGCACGTTGCCCTCGGCGTGGTCATCAAGTCCGACACGGTTGAAGCCGACGGCGTGACCCGCGGCGGCGCGACCATCACCAAGTCCAGCGCCACTGGCAGCGCGGTCGTCTCCGGCGGCCCGGCCGACAAGGCCGGCCTCAAGGAGGGCGACACCATCGTGGCCTTCAACGGCAACGCGGTGAACAACAACTACTCGCTGCTTGGTTACGTTCGTGCCGCGGCTTTGGGAGACAAGGTGACGCTGACCATCGTGCGCGACGGCAAGACCATGGATGTGGACGTGACGCTCGATCAGGAGGAGTCGTCGGTGAACGGTTCGTCCAGCTCCGATTCCAACGGCAACAGCCAGAATAAGCAGAACAACCAGAATGGCAATGGCCAGAACGGTTACGGTAATGGCAATGGCAACAGCGATGGCGGCACCGGTGACGGCGGCGGCTTCTCCGACCCATTCGGCCTGTGGTAAAGCCGACTCGACAACGTCACACGGTGTTGAGCGGTAACCGCTGAACACCGTGTCAGACAAGCAAAGGCCCGTGGCAGTGAGCAAACTCCTGCCACGGGCCTTTCGTATGCGCTATTGTGCCCTGCGCCCATGCCGCCAACGTAGTTTCGATATCCGGCATGTCGCGCAACGCTCGTTGATAGGGTAGGTCAAGCACTGAGTTCGGGCGGTGCTCCGAACAAAGCGCATAATTCAATACAAAACTGAACATTTCTTTACGCCGTGTATCGGAAGGTCGCGCGGGAGCCGAGCAAAGCGGAGCCCCAGGCAAAGCCGCCGGTGGGTTAACAAGGCGTGACCGCAGCGCCGATTGCGCGGGCCACGCTTGCCGTACCGCAATCGACTCCGTATACGAGCGTAAGGAGCAATGATGGGCGCACTCATCAGATTCTTCACCAAAATTCTCGACATCTGCAAGCTTGTGCCGATGCTTCCGGTCGTCGTCATCGCCGCAATTCCGCTGGCTTTACTGGGCGATTGGCGTCCGTGGGGCAATGCGATGGCGATTCCGGTACTTGGCAATCCGGGCTTCGGCCAGTGGCTGGTTATCGCATTGGTGCTGATTATCGTGATTGACACTGTGCGCGGCATGATTGACGATTTGCGCCACGGGCAGGTCGGGGTTGATGTGCTGGCCGTGGTCGCGATCCTCTCCACCGTGGCCGTCGCCGAATACTGGGCAAGTTGGGCGGTGACGCTGATGATCACGTCCGGCGAGGCCATTGAGGAATACGCTCAAGCCAAGGCCGAGCGCAGCCTGACCGCGCTTATGGAAGCCGCGCCGCAGACCGCACACGTCGTCAACCTGCCTGGTGTGGGGTGTGGGTTTGCTACCGATAAGGGCGATTCGTCCGATGGCTTCCGGCGTGTGGGCTTGGCGTCGGCTGCGGCCGCCGCGCACCGCTTCGACACGGTGCCGGTCGAGCAGGTGCAGCTGGGCGATGTACTCATGGTGCTGCCGGGCGAAACTGTGCCGGTTGACGGTGAGCTGCTGTCCGGCACGGCCACGCTCGACCTGAGCAATATCAACGGTGAGCCGGTGCCGCGTGAAGTGTTCGCCGGCGCCCGCGTGATGTCCGGCGCGGTGAACGGCTCGACTGCATTGACCATGCGTGCCACCCAGGTGGCCGCCGATTCGCAGTACCAGCGCATCCTCGAGCTCGTGGCCTCCGCGCAGGAGTCGCGCCCGGCCGTGGTAAAAACCGCCGACCGCTTGGCTGTGCCCTTTACCGTGCTCTCGCTGATGATTGCCGGCATCGCATGGGCGATGTCCGGGGTGCCGACGCGATTCGCCCAGGTGCTGGTGCTGGCCACGCCCTGCCCGCTGCTCATCGCCGCACCGGTGGCGTACATCGCCGGAACCGGACGCCTCGCCGCAGCCGGCGTGCTTATCAAAGCGCAGGACGTGCTGGAAAACCTTGGCCGCGTCACGCAGGTGTTCTTCGACAAGACCGGTACGCTCACCGTCAAGCAGCCGCAGGTCGTGCGCGTCGAGATGCTGCCCGGTGCCGCAACCCGTCTCAACGAAGACCATGTGCTGATGATGGCCGGCGTGGTGGAAAGCTACTCGGTGCACATCCTGTCCAAAGGCATCGCCAAGGCCGGAACGGAGGCGATGGCCCGATTGCGCCAGCGGTTCGAGGATGGTCAGCGGCTCTGCCCCGAGCCGGAGGCCAGCTGGCCCGGCCATGGACGGGAGTATCCGGTCATCAAGAATATCAATGAAGATGCCGGCAAAGGCGTTTCCGGCGAGGTGAACGGACATGCGGTGCGCGTTGGCCGGCTGTCTTTCGCGGCCGCCGGGGAGGAAGGATTCTTGGCGGTCGATCGGACCGCCCCCAGTCGGTCTGAGGATGACCTGCGCACACGATTTGGGCTGCTTCAGCCGGACGAAATGGCGTCGTATGTGTCTGTTGATGGTCAGCTGATCGCGCGCATCGTGCTGCGCGATGTGCCGCGCGCCAACGCCAAGGCAGCGCTCGCCAAACTGCATGAGTTGGGCGTCACCAAGCTCGCCATGCTTACCGGTGACAAGCGGGCTTCCGCCAATATCATTGCCAGCGAAGTCGGCATTGACGAGGTTCACGCCGAACTGTTCCCGGAGGATAAGGTAGCCGCAGTCAAGGCCGCTACAGGAGCCGGCAAAACCGTCACGATGATGGTCGGTGATGGTGTGAACGATGCCCCGGTGCTCGCCGTCGCCGATATCGGTGTGGCCATGACCGACGGCACATCCACCGCCGCTTCCGAAAGCGCTCAGGTGGTCATTATGAATGACAATATCGCCGCCGTGCCGCGCGCCATCGCCATTGCACGCCGCACCAAGCGCGTGATGCTTCAAGCCGTAATCGCGGGCCTTGTGCTTGCCACCATCGGCATGATTGCCGCCGCGTTCAACCTTATCCCGGTCGTCGTCGGTGCCTTCCTCCAGGAGGCCATCGACGTGGTGAGCATCCTCTGGGCCCTCACTGCCCTAATTGATCGGGATTGATTAAGATAAACCGGAATTGATTGGAGCCGCATCCGGATTATGTGCAATATAACAAGTTGATATCAATATTTTGTGTGTGCTTACCGGATGCGGGCGCCGTAGGTGGCAGTCTGTTAGACTAAAGGCTGTTTGCAGCATCATTTAGGGGCATTGAGGCCCTTGCCAGAGGAGTCGATATGTCAGAGGGTGAGGAAGAGCTCAATGTGGGCGCAGTCCGTTTGGAGGAAGTGGCATCGGCGGCTAATGTATCGCTGTCCACTGCGTCCAAGGCCTTGCGTGGAAAGCCTCACGTCAGCGAGAAAACCCGTATTCGAGTGATTGATGCTGCGCAGAGGTTGGGCTATAGCGCTGCAGAAGCTATGGCATCGATGGCAAGGTTAAGCGTCAGGGATTCTCACGGCGTGCAGGATTTTCGCGTTGGCATCATTGGCGTTGATATGAAAGGCGTCTTTTCCCCGACCATTCTTATTGGAGCGGAGAATGCGTTTCAAGCGCGCTCAGCCGCAGCGCTGCTGTTCAATGCGTCAGGCAATGAGGCATTGTTCCACAGTGGTATTGAACGAATGTTGGTGCAAGGAGTGTCGGGACTGTTGATTATCAGCAGGCGTACGGATCCGGTGCCATACTACGTGGATTCTCCGGTACCTGTGGTCTACGCCTATGGCCCGTCCCGTGATCCCGATGATTGTTCCGTGGCACAAGACAATGTGGAATCAGGGTGTTTGGCCGTTCGCCACCTTCTTTCCTGCGGGCGCACTCGTATTGCGATTATTGCTGGCGACTCCGAGTGCTCGGTTGCACATGAACGGATGCGGGGTGCGCTCAAGGCCTTGCATGATGCTGGATTACAGTTGGTTGGCGAAGCGCGGTTCGGTTCATGGGAAGCGGAATGGGGGCGCGCCGCTGCCCGTCTGCTGCTCAATGACGGTGCTGCATTCGACGCAGTGATATGCCAAAACGATGTGTTGGCTCGTGGCTGCATCGAGGAATTGGAACGTAGCGGATGTCGCGTGCCGCAAGACGTAGCGGTTATCGGGCACGACAACAGTCCGGATTATGTGTCGTACGCGCATCCGTTGCTTACTTCTATTGATGACAACAACGAAATGCTGGGGCGTCAAGCTGCCCTATGTCTACTGGATGCGATTGCGGGGCATCCTCACCATGGTGTGGAGCGTGTGCCGGTGAAGCTAATCCAACGCGAGTCAACGTTGCCGTTGGATTGATAACGTCACCGGATAGGCGGCAGCAGCCGGTTTACATCTTGCGTGGCATCATCCAGACCTTTGCGAATATCATTGATGCCGGAATCCTGTACAAGGCCGTGAACGTCGATGTTGCTTTGTTCGCTCAACGCTTGGCCGCGTACGCGCATGCTATGGATAAATCGTCCGACCTTGCGTGCGTAGTCGGGCAGCTTGTCGGGGCCTACCAGCACTAAAGCGATGACAAGAATCACCATGAGTTCCGTGCCCGAAATGCCGAACAACATATTATTCTCCTTCTGCAGTTATTGTTGCAGGGGCTTCCTGTTTGCCGGTGCGCTTGGCTTTGCGCGCCGCGCGAAATGGTAACGCGGCGCGCATTTTATGTAAAAGTTTGAGAAGTTTGGGTTCTTCGCCCGCCGCGCGCATGACTTTCCATAGCTGGATGTGCTCGTATACTGCGCATACGGCTATGGCTGCGAAATAGATTGCGATGATGGGCAAAGCGAGTGCGCATAATGTTCCTGGGTCGCCGGTTGGCGTGGCCACGGCCGCGAAGATAAACGCTATGACCGTTGCGAGACGCCACTGCTTCAACCATGTTCGTGTTTCGACCGCATTCATCATCGTCAATGCCGCCATAACTACGGGTAGCAGGAATGAGAGGCCGAAAGCGACTGTCATGCGCAGAATGAAATCAAAATAGACGTCGGCGCTGAGCAATGTGGCGGTGTTTGCGGGGGCAAAGCCGGTAAGGATCGCCACCGCTTGGGGCAGCAGATACCATGCCAGTCCGGCTCCGGTGAGGAACAGCGGCACTGAGGCTCCGATGAATGTAACCGCGGTCCAGCGCTCTTTGCGCTTCAACCCTGGATTAATGAATGCCCACACTTGGTATGACCACCACGGGCAGGAGGCCGTCAGACCAAGGAAGAACGCAATCTCCAGCTTTACGTTGAATGCGGAGACCACGCCATTGAATGTGATGCTCATCAGTCCCTGTTGCTGCCCGGCCGCCGTCAGGAACGGTTGTTGCAGGATACGAAACACCTGATCGCTGAACATCCATCCCACTATCGACATGATGATGATGCCGGCAATGGCCCGAACAAAGCGTTTGCGAAATTCGACAAGATGATCGGCCAGAGGCATCACCGCATCGGGGTTGCGGGGCTTGCGCGTTTTGGACTTGCGCCCTACACCCCGCTTCCACCGGCGTGTAGGGTGTTGCGCACCCGCGCTGGCCTGCTGCGTGGCCTCGTGTGAGTGATCGATGAGATCGTCGAGGTCAAGATGTGTATCCCGATCGCCGGGATGCATCGCCGGTGCAAGGGGTGCCGGAAGCGCGGGGTTTCCGGGAACCGTGCTCATCGCTGTTCGGCTCCGGTTGCTGTAGTCGGGGCGGCGGTGGCGTTCATCGTGACGGCTTGGGGTACGGCGGGAGCGGGAGCCGGTGCTGCCGCCGGAGCTGGGGCAGGGGCGTCGCTGACTGTATTGACGGTTTGTTGTGTTGCCGGGTCATCGGTCTTGGTCTCGGCACGGAAAATCTTCATCGATTGGCCAATGCTTTTGGCTAGCTCAGGGAGCTTCTTCGCGCCAAACAGCAGCACGATGATAAGTAGAATGATAATGAGCTCGGTGGGGCGAAGATTAGGCATGATAGTATGTCCTTCCAATTTCTGTGTTGTGACAGGGGAAGGGTATACCTCATTAACGCACCAATTCATCAGTATAGCGAGGAATGGTGTGTTGTTCAAGTTGAAGTGCGGTGTTGCGTTTGAGCTGCTTGTGAGAGTTGCTCGGGAACATGTTAATTTGAATGCATTTACTGTGTTATTGGTGAGCATATGTGTTTGGGTTCGTTGGTTTTCGCAAGAGGAAAACAAAAGGAAAATTACGAAAATAGCATGGCTGGAAATGCTGATAAAGACTGATTTTCATTGGTATTGTGCGCTACGAAAACCAGAGAAAAAATGAGTGAGTCGCTTTCTTTGACGCATGGTGAGAATCGTCTGTTTGAGTTATTGTGAACGTGCACAACGAAGACAAGCGGCATGGAGGGCGCGCAAAAACTCGAATAATCGCATATGGTAACTGTTTGCTTTACCGTCATCTCTCCCATACATACATGACGACGGGGACGCACCACAATGATGTGATGGTAAAACGGGCAGTACCAGACGATTCCGAGTATGTGTGTGCCATCCACTGACGCATCTTACCTGCGTCGTCGGGCCATTGAATGGATTAAGTGCATTGAATGGTTGCGAATGCGGCAGAGTGTCTTCGTCCGTCATGCCTCGCAATGAACGCGCGGCAGTCCAACGAAGGAGCAAGATGAGTTCAACGGAAGCAACAAACGGCATCTCTCGCCGTGCTGTGCTCGCAGGCGCGGCCGCCATCGGCGGCACCATCGCCGTGGCGAGTGCATTGGGTACAGGAGTGACAACGGTGCAGGCAGCGCCATCCGTCGCTGGCACGGCAGGTGCAACGGGCGCGAACGGCGCGGGCGGCGTGGCCGTTCCCGCAGCGCAGCGCACCACGAAAAGCGCGAAGACCATTACCGACGCGCCCGCTCTGCCGGGCTGGAAGGTAGCTCCGTTCCCTCTGCGGAACGTCGCCATCACCTCGAACAGCGTGTTCGATCGTGCCAAGGAAGGGATGCTCGACTATGCACGCAACTATCCGGTAGACCGCTGGCTGGGAGAACTTCCCCAGCGGCTCGCTAGACAAGGCTGTTGAACAGCAATGGGGCGATGCCGAATACACGCGTGGCCAGAACAAGAACGGTGCTGATGGTCTGTTGCGCGGCCACTTTGCCGGACATGCATTGCACATGCTCTCCCAAGCGTATGCCGAAACGGGGGAGGAAGCGATTCTCAACAAGATCAACGAGTTCGTCTCCGGCCTGAAGGAATGCCGAGATTCCCTGCGCGAGATGAAGTATAACGGCAAAGCCCGCTACAGCCACCCCGGCTTCCTTGCCGCCTACGGCGAGTGGCAGTTCAAGGCATTGGAGGAATATGCTCCCTATGGCGAGATTTGGGCACCGTGGTACACGGAGCACAAGATTCTTGCCGGTCTGATTGCCGCTTACGAGTTTGCCGGTAATGCCGACGCGCTCGACCTGGCTGAAGGCATCGGACATTGGACCTATGCGCGTCTGAGCAAATGCACCAAAACCCAGCTGCAGAAGATGTGGGACATCTACATCGGTGGTGAATACGGCGGCATGAATGATTCGCTGGTGGATTTGTACAACGTCTCCAAGGACAAGGACCGTAGCGAATTTCTTAAGGCCTCCGCATTTTTCGACACTGACAAGCTCATTGACAACTGTGGTGCTGGTGTCGATATCCTCAACAACTTGCACGCCAACCAGCACATTCCACAGTTCGTCGGTTACGCCAAAGACGCGGCCATGGGCGACGCGGATATCGATGCTGATGCTCGTGCGCGTTATCTCAAGGCCGTTGAGGGGTACTGGGGCATGATTGTGCCCGGCCGTATGTATGCTCACGGTGGTACTGGCGAAGGCGAGATGTGGGGGCCGGCACATACTGTGGCCGGCGATATCGGCAAGCGCAACGCGGAATCCTGCGCGGCATACAACATGCTCAAGGTGGCTCGCTATCTGTTCTTTATCGAACAAAAACCTGCCTACATGGACTATTATGAGCGCACGATTCTCAACCATATTCTCGGAGGTAAGTCCCGTGACCTCGATTCCGGCACGGCCCTCACGCCGGGCAACTGCTACATGTACCCAGTGAATCCGGCTACGCAGAAGGAATATGGTGATGGCAACATCGGCACTTGCTGTGGCGGCACCGCTCTGGAAAGCCACTCGAAGTACCAGGATTCCATCTACTTCCACTCGACGGACAACAAGGAACTGTACGTCAATCTGTTCACAGCTTCCACACTCGACTGGACCGACACCGGCCTGAAGCTCGCACAGGAAACCAACTATCCGGAGGAGGAGACCTCGACGATTTCCATTACGGCCGCGCCGAAGAGCGCCGTCACCTTCCGCATCCGCATCCCCGCGTGGAGCAAAGGTGCGAAGATCGAGGTGAACGGCAAGGCTATAGATGGCGTCACCGCTGGCGAATACGCCACCGTGGCCGGCAGCTGGAAGGTCGGGGACAAGATCGTCGTCACCATCCCGCTGCAGCTGCGCACCGAGTCGACTGATGACCGCAAGGACATCCAGACGCTGTTCTACGGTCCCACGGTGCTCAACGCGCTCAACCCATCCACCAAGTTCATCCAACGCGGCTTCTACGAGCGCAACGGCTTGGATGGCACCATCAAACTGGGCGTACAGAAGAAGGAAGGCACGAAGAACTACTTCATCATTGACGGCGACGAGTTCGAGCCCGCCTACAACGGCGACAACACCCCGTACCACATGTACTTCCAGCGCAAGGACGAGTATGTGGGCTTCGCAGGCAAGCTCACCGATGTGCTGAACCCGAAGCGCCCGGCTGCACAGGACCGTAGCGAGAGCACGCTGATGGATGACATCTGGGCGGGCGCGCCGTTCAAGGACCGTGCCGCCTTCATCAAGAAGGTGCAGGAGGTCACGAAGACCTATCAAGACGAGGGGCTGCTTTCCAGTCGTGATCGTCAGGTGGTTCTGCTTGCCTCCGCTCGCGCCAAGATGAGCTGACGTTTTCCTGCGACCAAACCGTCTCCCGTAGTGCACGACACGGCGGGAGATGAGTGATACAAACCATAACGCCTAACAGAAAGAATATTATGACCATCGAAAGCACTACTTCGGCCGTGAAGGGCGGTGTGGCGAAACGATTCGCCGCACTGTTCGTAGCTGCGGCCACGCTGCTGGCTGGCGGTGTCTTCTCCGTATCGGCCGCGCCGAGTGCACTGGCGGACGACGCTGAAACGAATGTTGCGCTCAATGCAGAAAAAGGCAACGACAATGCACCAGACGTTCAGGTCAGCTATGTCACTGGCTGGAACAGCACTGCTGCCATCAATGACGATAGCTTGGACGGCAACGCCAGCTATGGCGGTTGGGGCACTTGGGGCAACACCAGTGCCAGCGAAACTGCCACTTACACATGGAATCGCGCCGTGACCACGTCCAAGTCTGTGGGCTACTACTGGACGAACGTCAAGACCGGTGATGGTGGCGTGCCGCTGCCCAAGGATGTCTCGATTGAGTATCTCAATGCTGATTCCGGCCAGTACGAGACCGTGCCGAACCTGAAGGTGGACAAGACATTCCCCGCCGACGACGAGCTCGACGCCACCAACCCGGTGTATGGTCCGTATACCTACACCTTCGACCAGGTCACCACCAAGTCCATGAAGCTTGTGGTGAACAAGAAGGCCAATGACAACAAGGGTATTACCGTCACTGAGTGGCAGGTGTTTGGTACCAGCGCTGCACTACCAGTGGATCCGGGCGACCCAGGTGCTTTCTTAGACGTGCAGCAAGTTGCCGTGCGCACCACGCCGGGCGTGGACCCGACCTCGAAGTTGCCTGCAGAAGTGTGGGCGACACCTCAAGATGGTCCCAGCATTAAGGTTCCAGTGACTTGGGAAACCGTTCCGGCCGACGCTTATGCTACAGCTGGTACTACCGCCGAAGTCAAGGGCACTACTGCTGCCGGTACCTATGACAACATCAAAGTTGCGGCCGGTCAGGCGACGGCCACTATTGGTGTCTACGACCAGCTCAACACCGAGGTGACCGACGCGGAGTACGTCTCCACCATCACCGCTCCCGGTGTCAAGCCGGTATTGCAGGATACCGTGGCGCTGACCTACGCTGACGGCTCGGTCGAGTCGGGTCACAAAGTGACTTGGGACAGTATCCCGGCCGCCGAGTATGCTGAAGTCGAACAGGTCGGCTTCGTGGAAGGCTCTATCGAGGGTGTCGGCAATATCAAGGCGGAAGGCACGTTCTTCGTCGTCGCGCCTTCCGACCCGAAAGCCCAGCCGATTGTTGCTATCGATTTCGACTCCGCGGCCCCCGGCTCCGGCTGGTACACCACTGCCCCGAAGTTCACCATCACCGCGCAGCGCGGCGTCTCCACCGTGCCGATAAAGACGATCGAGTACAAGATCGGCAAGGGCGAGTGGACCAGTGGCAAGGGCCCGATCAGCGTGACCGCGCAGGGTTCCGTGACCATTTCCGCCCGTGCCACCGATGAAAACGACAACAGCCGCGAGGTCTCCCAGACCATCAAGGTCGACACCAACGTGCCGGTGGTCACCGCTAAGCAGGAGAGCAAGAACGGCAACGATGTGGTCGTCTCTCTCACCGCTGATGACGGTGCCGCAGGCTCCGGCGTGACCCGTGTGCTGTACTCCACCGGCCCGTCCAGCAACCCGAAGTCCAACGAGAACACGATGTGGGGCACCTACACCGACGAGGACAAGGTGAAGGTGCAGCTCTCCGCTGACCACGACACTTACGTGCACTTCTATGCGCAGGATGCCGCCGGAAATGAGTCCGACTACGCCAACATCAATCTCGGCAAGGGCGAAGCCGTGACCCCGACCCCGACTCCGTCTGTGGATTCCGTTGCCGTCTCCGGTGATGGTGTCAAGGATGGCAAGCTGGCGCTGGTCGCTGGTGATACTGCCCAGTTGTCGGCCGAGGTGAAGGTGACCGGTGATGCGGCCAAGACCGTGGCCTGGAAGTCCTCCGACGCGAAGGTCGCTACTGTGGACAAGGATGGCAAGGTGACCGCCGTTGCCGAAGGTACGGCGACCATCACCGCCACCTCCACGGTTGACGAGAACAAGTCCGCGTCCGTCGAAGTCACGGTAACTAAGCCCGAGGCTCCGGTTCCGCCTGCCACCGATGAGGAGCGCAAGCCTCTTACCGACAAGATCGCCGCTGTTGAGAGTGAGAAGCTCAACCAGAACGACTACACGGCTGATTCGTGGAAGGCATATGCGGATGCACTTGCTGCCGCAAAGCAGGTAGTCAAGGATCCGGCCGCAACCGCACCGCAGGTGACCGCTGCGCTCAACAAACTCACTGCCGCACACGATGGTCTCGCCAAGAAGGATAGCGGCGAAAAGCCTGAACCGCAGAAGCCCGGTCAGCAGAAGCCTGGGCAAAACCAGAAGCCTGACCAGCAGCAGAAGAACGCTACTACCACTGCCCCCACGGGTAGTGCGGTGGCTGCCGTTGCTGCGGCCGTAGTTGTGCTCGGCGCGGCTGGCGCCGGTCTGGTTATCTGGCGCAAGCGCCGTGCCTGACGTGAGGCTATTGCCCCTAGGCTAATAACAACCCAATAATTGAATACAGGTCTTATACCTGAAGTTGATCTGCGTCGCACTGGCTTGAACCCGAATCGATGTTCGGGCTAAGCCTGTGCGGCGCATTTCGTTGCGGCTGTGTTGCTCATAATCCGGTATCGGAGTTATTCATTAGGTCGGTTTGACGTTTATTAGGTCGGTCCTTGGTCGGAGCGGCCCTTGAAACCCCGCCGTTCCAAGGGATGGCTTCAGCACCCTCCGACCTAATGAACGAAGAAATGACCTAATGAATGCAATCGAGGTCGTAAAGAGCCGTTGGAGGTGACGTCTTCAGTGTCATCAAGGGATTCGCCGGTTGTGCAGTATTGTTATTGTTCTGCGGCGGCTCTTTACCGTCGGCCTTCTAGCCAATCGAGGGCGGAAGTGACGCGGATTCCTTGTGAGACATAACTATGTTCAACCCGACTGGTTACGTACTGTTGCTCACACGGTATACCGAGAACATTGCCAATTAAAGTGAGGTGCCGAGCGAATCGGTCATGATAGGTTTGTCCGGATTTGATTTCTATGAGCATACGGTTGTTAGGATCGGTGAAATCCAACAAATCCACCTCGACCTTGCTGGCATCGCGGTAGAAGAATAATTGTGGCTCCTGATTGGCGTTCAAATGCTGTTTCATGGTTTCCGCAATGATGAGGTTTTCAAATATATCGCCGAACTTGGGGTGCGCAACCAGTGCTTCGACCGTCCGAATGCCCAAGAGATGGCACAGCAAGCCAGTGTCATAAAAATAGAGTTTCGGCGTTTTGACCACCTGTTTGCGTGCGTTCGTGTAGAACGGTATGAGATGGAATGCGATGTAACTTGATTCCAGAATCGACATCCATGCCTTTACGGTTCGCGGACTTACACCAAGTTCATTGGCGATGTTGGTGTAGTTTATGAGTGCTCCGGAACTGAGTGCGCAAAGAGTCAAGAATCGGCGGAAGTCAGCCAAATTGCGTACATCAAGATATTCGGAAACATCACGTTCGATATAAGTGTCGATGTAGTTCGAGAAGAACAGATTGAGCGGCATTCTCGTGTCGTAAATGCGTGGATAACCGCCTTGCAGCATAAACGTATCCGGAGTAAGGGCCTGATCCGCCTTGCATGCTTCTTGGAATGAGAACGGCAATAACTTGACCAAACCGACTCGGCCTGCCAGTGATTGTTGAATACGCTTGAGTAGTAGGAAATTTTGAGAACCAGAGAGAACATATTGTCCTTGTTCGCTACGTTCGTCGGAAGCCACTTGAATCATGGAGAACAAATCAGGAGCATATTGAGCTTCATCCACTATGAGCTTGGAAGGACGCTGCCGAATGAATCCCACCGGGTCGTCAATGGCGGCTTTGCGTGTCTCAGGATTTTCCAGATTCACGTAGTCATAATCAGGGAACATGGCTTTTGCCAGCGTGGATTTGCCGCTTTGCCGAGGCCCGGTAATAGAGACCACGGGAAACCATTGCGCAAGTTGTTTGGCCTGTTTCCCGAGCGCGCGTGGAATCATCGATGCCTCTTTCCCATAATCCGACATTACTGATTATCATAATCTTACATTAGAGAAACCCATAATCCTACATTAGGGAAACCCATAATCTGACATTAGCAGTGCTCGTAGGTTTCCCAAACGCACAAACTATGGCCTAATACACAGAATTCCCACCACTCGCCCTCTGTTGCAACGGAAGGCTTTGCGTTAGGCTAGAGCGCGTGACTGAATCTGTGAATACTGAACTCCGCATTGCTGTAATTGGCGCTGGTCCGGCCGGCGTCTACTCATCCGATATCTTCCTGCGCCAGCTCAAGAAGCTGGGCGAAGAACTTGGCCTCGGCACCGAAGCGCGCATCGACCTGTTCGAGAAGCTGCCGGTGCCGTTCGGCCTGGTGCGTTACGGTGTGGCCCCGGACCACCCGTCCATCAAGTTCATCGCCTCCGCGCTTGAGAAGACGCTCGACAACCCGAACATCCACCTCTACTGCGACGTGGAATTCGGCAAGGACGTGACTCTTGACGACCTGTTGGCCCGTTACGACGCCGTGCTGTTCGCCACCGGCGCGGTCAAGGACAAGCCGCTGAACCTGCCCGGTGCCGACCTTGAAGGCGTGTACGGCGCCGCCAAGTTCGTCGAATGGTATGACGGCTACCCCACCGGTGCCCGCGAATGGCCGCTTACGGCCGAGAACGTCGCCGTGATCGGCGGCGGCAACGTGGCCATGGACGTGGCCCGCGAACTCATGCGCAACGCCGACGACCTCAAGGCCAAGACCGACATTCCGGACAACGTGTACGAGGGCATCGGCCAGAACAAGGCCAAGGTGCTCCACCTGTTCATCCGCCGTGGCGTGGCCCAGGCCAAGTTCAGCGTGCAGGAACTGCGCGAGATGGAGAAGCTGCCCGGCGTGCAGCTCATCATCAACGAGGACGACTTCGATCTGGACGACGAGACCATCGAGGTGGCCGGCAAGGACAAGCTCACCCGCCAGATGGTCGAGGAGCTGTTCGCCGTCCGCGAGATGGCCGAAGACATGGAAGATGACGGCGACGTCGACTTCGAAGGCAACCCGGCCGACCGCAAGTACTACGTGCACTTCAACTCCGCCCCCACCGAGATCCTCGGCGAGGACGGCAAGGTCAAGGCCATCCGCGTGGAGCGCACCGAAACCGGTGCCGACGGCAAGATGCACCGCACCGGCGAGTTCACCGACTACCCGGTCGAGGCCGTCTACCACGCCATCGGCTACAAGCCCGCCGAAGCTCCCGGTATCACCTACGACGAGCACGGCGCCCACCTGGCCAACGCCAACGGCGACGGCCGCATCACCACCGAGGCCGACGGCGGCAAAGTGCGCGACCGCCTGTACGCCACCGGTTGGGCCAAGCGCGGCCCGGTGGGCCTGATCGGCTCCACCAAGTCCGATGCGCTCGCCATCGTGACCAACATGCTCGAGGATCTGGCCAAGGCCGCTGAAGGTGGCCGTGTGGCAGCCGACCGCGACCCCGAATCCATCGACCGACTGCTGGCCGAGCGCGGCATTCGCCCGATCGACTTCGCCGGCTGGAAGAAGGTCGACGCTTTCGAGCGCGCCGAGGGTGCCAAGGAAGGCCGCGAGCACAAGAAGGTCATCGAGCCCGACCAGATGCGCGAGCTCGCCCACGCCTGACGGCCCGCCCACGCCCGTCCGGCATTCGTCCACCCGGCCGCGCCCCGTGCGGACGCGGCCGGGCTCGGGGCCGGACGGGCCGGGCGAATATGGGACATTTCTCGCGGCGCATATCCAGCAATCATTCAGCATGCGATTTTAGTGTGTGCATTATGGATGCCAAAGTACGGGTGCACGGCCATTTCAACGGCCTGAAGACAACGCTGCTGTTTGCCCTGATGTGGGCCATCATCATGCTGATTTGGTGGGCCACGGGCGGCAGTCGGCAAACCCTGAGCATCTATATCGTCATCGGCCTGATTACCACGTTCGGCACCTACTGGTTCTCCGACAAACTCGCCATCGCCTCCATGGGTGCGCGGGAAGTCAGCGAACAGGAAGCCCCGGAAATCTACCAGATCGTGCGTGAACTGAGCGCCAAGGCCGGCAAGCCGATGCCGCGCATCTACATCGCCCCCACCATGAGCCCGAACGCCTTCGCCACCGGACGCAACGAACGGCACGCGGCTGTCTGCTGCACCCAAGGCATCCTGCAGATTCTCAACGCCCGTGAACTGCGTGGTGTGCTGGGCCACGAACTTATGCACGTGTACAACCACGACATCCTGACTTCCGCCATCGCCTCTGCCATGGCCACTGTCATCTCCTATCTGGGCTATTCGCTGATGTATTTCGGTGGCGGCTCGCGAGACGACCGCGATAGTTCCGGTGGCCTCGGCCTGATCGGCGCATTGCTGAGCGTGATTCTCGCGCCGATTGCCGCGTCTTTGATCCAGATGGCCATCTCCCGCACCCGCGAATACGACGCCGATGAAGACGGCAGCTTGCTCACCGGCGATCCCGAGGCCCTGGCTTCCGCGCTGAACAAGATTTCCTACGGCGCACAGACCGCGCCGATGCGCAAAACCGCCGGCACCCAGTCCGTCTCCGCAATGATGATCGCCAACCCGTTCTCCGCGGTCGGTTTCTCGCGCTTGTTCTCCACGCACCCGCCGACCGATGAGCGCATAGCGCGTCTCATGCAGATGGCCAACGAAATGAACGGCACGCCGATCGCTCCGCCCACCTACTCCACGCGCGTCGGCAGGTGACGTGCTAGGATAACTATTCGTGCCTCGTTTGGCTGAGCATGCTCGTCACGTGAGGTGCAGCAGCCGTAAGGCATGCGGACATAGTTCATCGGTAGAATGAAAGCTTCCCAAGCTTTAGAGGCGGGTTCGACTCCCGTTGTCCGCTCCATTGATTTTCAATGATTTTCATTATTTCCGGGAAAGTGTCGCGCACGATCGCAAAACTACGCGCTATTTGAGCGCTTTGCCCGCGGAACCCAGCTGCCGGCAAGCCTCGACCACGCGGGCGGACATGGAATCCTCAGCCTTACGGCCCCAAGAACGCGGATCGTAGAACTTCTTCTCGCCCACTTCGCCGTCGATCTTCAGCACCTTGTCGTAGTTCTCGAACACGTGGTCGGCGATTGGACGGGTGAAGGCGTACTGGGTATCGGTGTCGATGTTCATCTTGATCACGCCGTAGCTTACAGCTTCGGCGATTTCTTCCGGGCGTGAACCGGAGCCGCCGTGGAACACCAGCTCAAACGGCTTGCCGTTGGGGAAATCGACTATGCCGGCCGCGCTAGGCAACTCGCCTTCGGCCACCGCGCGCGCCACACGCGCCTGAATGTCGCCGAGTAGCGACGGACGCAGCTTGACCACGCCGGGCTTGTAGGCGCCATGCACATTGCCGAATGTGAAAGCGGCCATGTACCGGCCACGTTCGCCCAAACCCAGTCGGCGGGCGACTTCGAGGCCATCTTCCGGAGTGGAATACAGCTTTTCATTGATTTCGGCGGAGTGACCGTCTTCCTCACCGCCGACCGCGCCGATTTCGATTTCGAGCACGGTGTGCGCCTTCTGCGACTTGTCGAGCAGTTCCTCGGCGATGTCCAGATTTTCCTTGAGCGGCACGGTGGAGCCATCCCACATATGCGACTGGAATGTAGGCTCCTGTCCTCGTGCCACCTGATCGGCCTCATGCGCGAGCAGAGGACGCGCCCACTCATCCAGATACTGCTTGGCGCAGTGATCGGTGTGCAGAGCGATGGTGATGTTCGGGTATTTCGCAGCCACTTCATGTGCGAAAGCCGCCAGTGCCAGCGAGCCGGTAACGCGATCGTTGACTCCCCTGCCGGAGACGTAGGCCGCGCCTCCCACGGAAATCTGGATGATGCCGTCGGACTCGGCGTCTGCGAAGCCCTTCAACGCAGCATTCAGTGTCTGTGAGCTGGTTACGTTGATGGCTGGATAGGCGTAACCGCCTCGGCGGGCGGCCTCGAGCATTTCGGCATAGCGTTCCGGTGTTGCGATCGTCATGGCTTCATTATCGCGCGAGGCATGCCCTCTAGGCCCCGTTCTTCAACCTGTGCGCTGTGCGATTGGTCACAGCATCGCCTCGTACGAGTAGAAATTCGTCACCCATTCCGGGTTGTCGCGCCTCCAGCCTCGCCCTGCGTGAGACGAAACTTCGCAGGGTAGAGGGTGTAAGGTAGTCTGTTTCCGGCGGAATCGTGCGAATGCGGAGGTGCATCATGCCTGGAATTGTTCTTATCGGTGCTCAGTGGGGCGACGAGGGTAAAGGCAAGGCTACCGATCTGATCGGCACCAAGGTCGATTACGTCGCGCGCTTCAACGGCGGCAACAACGCGGGCCATAGCGTGGTGGTCGGCGATGAGTCGTACGCCCTGCATCTGCTGCCCTCCGGCATCATCAACCCGAACCTGACCCCGGTGATCGGCAACGGCGTGGTCGTGGACCCGGAAGTGCTCTTCGAGGAGATCGACGGCTTGGAATCCCGCGGCATCGATTGCTCCCACCTCAAGGTGAGCGAGGCCGCACACATCATCGCGCCCTACCACCGCACACTCGACAAGGTGACTGAACGCTTCCTTGGCAAGCACAAGATCGGCACCACCGGCCGTGGCATCGGCCCGGCCTACGCGGACAAGATCAACCGTGTCGGCATCCGCGTGCATGACCTGTTCAACGCCGACCATCTGCACGACAAGGTGGAGGCCAGCCTGCACCAGAAGAACCAGATGCTGGTCAAGCTCTACAACCGTCGTCCGATCGACGTGGACCGGACCACCGAGGAGCTGCTGAAGCTCGGCGAACGCCTCAAGCCGTACGTGGCCAACACCGGCCTGATTCTCAACAAGGCGCTTGACGAAGGCAAGACCGTACTGTTTGAAGGCGCTCAGGCCACCATGCTTGACGTGGACCACGGCACCTACCCGTTCGTCACCTCTTCCAACCCGACCGCCGGCGGCGCCTGCACCGGCACCGGCGTGGGCCCCACCAAGATCACCCGCGTAATCGGCGTCTCCAAGGCCTACGTCACCCGCGTGGGCGAAGGCCCATTCCCCACCGAACTGCTGGACGAGTCCGGCGAATGGCTGCGTCAGCAGGGCCACGAGTTCGGCGTGACCACCGGCCGCCCGCGTCGCTGTGGTTGGTTCGATGCGGTCGTCAACCGTTACGCCTCCCAGGTCAACGGCCTGACCGACATCGTGCTCACCAAGCTCGACGTGCTCACCGGCCTGAAGGAGATTCCGATCTGCGTGGCTTACGACGTGGACGGCGAACGTCACGACGATATGCCGACCGATCAGGCCGCTTTCGCCGCCGCCAAGCCGATTTACGAGACCATGCCCGGCTGGGACGAAGACATCTCCGACTGCCACTCCTTCGACGAGCTGCCCGCCACCTGCCAGGCCTACGTCAAGCGTTTGGAAGAGCTGAGCGGCTGCCGTATCTCCGCGATCGGCACCGGTCCGCAGCGCGATCATGTCATCCAGATCAATTCGCTGGTCGACTGACCGTCTGCAACGAATTTCCCGGCTTGACTGGTAACGACGCGGCACATGATATCCGCCGGCTGATTCCGCGATTCGACCACTTGAAGTGGAAGATGGCGGCGGCCGGCATAGTCATTGGTCTGGTTTCAGGATTGCTGGTTGTCGTATACCGTCTCGGCATCGAATACGGCACGGATGCGTCCCGTTGGATATATGCGCGGATTCGCGAGACCCCGTGGCTGATTGCGCCGTGGGCGGTTGCCGCGGTGGCGGCCGCGCTGGCGATCGCGTGGATGGTCGGCAAGGAGCCGATGGCTGGTGGCAGCGGCATCCCGCAGACCAACGGCGTGGTGATATGCGGCTTGAAGATGCGTTGGCAGACGATTCTGCCAGTCCGTTTCGTCGGTGGACTGTTGGGCGCGTTGTTTGGTCTGTCGCTCGGCCGTGAGGGGCCGTCCATTCAGATTGGTGCGTCGGGCGCGCAGTGTGTGTCCCACCGTTTGCGCGGCCGCCGCCGTGAGGACATGCAGGAGCATTATCTGGTCACCGCCGGTGCCGCGGCCGGCTTGTCCGCCGCGTTCAGCGCGCCGCTGTCCGGCATGATGTTCGCTTTGGAAGGGGTGCATCGGAGTTTTTCCCCTGCGATTCTGATGGGCGCCACCGCCGCATCGCTGACCGCCGATTTCGTCTCAAAATACTGTTTCGGTCTGCGTCCGGTTTTGGATTTCGGTGATATCGGTCAGCTGTCGTTGGAAGAGTATGTGTGGCTGATTCCGTTGGGGTTGGTGGCCGGTTTGGTTGGTTCGCTGATGAACCGCTCGTTGCTTGGCTTCCAGACGCTGTACGGCAAACTGCCGGCATGGAGCCGCCCGATGATTGCGATTGCGATCGCGTTGCCTGTCGGCATCTGGTTGCCCGATGTGCTCGGCGGCGGCTCGAATCTGATTGATACCGCCGAACATGCGCGCGTCGGCTTGGGAATGCTGTGTCTGCTGTTCGTGGCGAAGATGCTGTTCACATCCACGAGTTTCGGCTCAGGCGCGCCTGGCGGTATTTTCATGCCGATTCTTGCGGTCGGTTCGTTGGCCGGCGGCATCTGCGGTGAAGTGTTGCATCGATTCGGTGATCTGCCATCCGACGCAGTGGCGGTGTTTGCGGTGTGCGTGATGACGGGCACGCTCGCCGCGTCCGTGAAAACGCCGATCACGTCGATTCTGTTGGCTGTGGAGATGTCTGGAACGTTGACGCACATGCTGCCGGTCGCGGCCGTCGCTTTCGTCGCGCTGTTGGTGTCCGATTTGCTGCGCACCAAACCGATTTATGGGGAGTTGCTGGAGCGGTACGTGCGCGCGCAAGGCATGCAGATGGCGATCGCAAGCCATGTGGACAGCGGCATTATGGAACTGCCATTGGAAATGGGAGCGATTGCGGACGGCAAGCGGGTGCGTGACGTGCGTTGGCCGTCTGGGTGCCTGATCATCGGCCTGCGTCGCGGCGAAAGCGAGATCGTGCCGCGCGGCGATACACGGCTGCGTGCCGGCGACTATCTGGTGGTGCTGTTCAGTGGCGAGGAGGAGCGCGAGGTGCGACCTGCGATGCGGCGGCTGTGTGATGCCCGGCTTGACTGAGCCTGGCTGAATTCGGCTGGACTCTGGATGTACGAATCTGCGGAATCGGACATCCAGGGTGCATACGTTGGCGCTCCGTGTAAACTCATATGCGTTAGGAAGGCGGCAACCGCGGCCCAGCTCGTTGTTGCACGGCCTATGGGCGGAACAACGCTGTCCGCGGAAGGCCAGTACAGGGGGAGCGCAATGGAATCGCAAGAACAATCGCCGGGAGACGTGGTGACTGCGGGTGAGGACTCACATCCCATCACGCAGGCAATCGACACTGTTGAGGTGATGCATGCTGGTGCAACCGCGCCCGCCGCTAACACCATGGATCCGCCTACGATTCCCCTGGCGCCGATGAAACGTATGCAGGCGCGGTTCAATCCGCTCGCCGACGGACTGATGTATGTTGTGGTGTTCGTCGGTGGATTTGTTGGAGTCGGCTGTCGGCATGCGTTGGATATGCTCCTGCCGTCGGTCAGCGGGACGCCATTCGTTGTGGGCACGTTTGTGTCGAATATGGTCGCCTGCTTCCTGTTCGCGATGCTGACCGAATTCATGGCGACCGCTTCGTGGCTGCGTCGCCGGGTGCGGCAGGTTGTCAGCCGTGGCGTTGGGCTCGGCTTGCTCGGCGGGCTTTCGACGATGTCCGGCGTGATGCTGGAAACGATGGAAGGTCTGCACGAGCGGCATATCGCCAGTGCGCTTGGCTATCTTGCGGGAAATTTTGCAGGCGGTTTGCTCACTGCCGCCGCCGGCGTGGTTCTGATGCAGGCACTGCTGTCACGGAGTACTCGAAAGCGGGTTCGGGGTGCGTTTTCAGCTGTTTCCGTGTCCGATTCTGCCGAATCGGACACGCAGGGCGTACGCCATGTGAAAGTGGCCGACGTGGCGCGTTCTGCCGCGCAGGCCGCAATGGAAGCCGCGCAGACGGCCCAGCAGATTGCACAGACGGGACAGGTTCCGCGAGTCGAAACGCCAACCGTGCCGCCGACCGCCAGCCAGCCTATGCAGACAGGCCGCGTTCCGCAGATTCCTCCGCTGGTCGTTCCTCAGCTGACACAGTCATCGCAGCCGTTGTTGCGCGAGCCGGATACTTCAGACTTGGGGCAGCTGCCCGAGCCGATTCAGCAGTCGCAACCAATCCAGCAGCCCCAGCAGCAGTCGCAGCCAATCCAGCAGCCGGCCAACCCGCTTCCACCCAGCTTCGAGCCCAAACCGATCACTGCGGAGATTTCGCTTGTCGCCGACCCGACTACCGGGGAGGTGCGCTGATGATGTGGATGATCTGTCTGTTCGGCGGTCTGGGAGCCATGGCCCGTTACGTGCTCGACGTGTCAATTCAACAAGGCTGGAACCGCGAGAATCGAAGAACGAATCGCAACTTCCCGCTATCCACGCTCGTCATCAACGGCGTCGCCTCGCTATGCGCGGGCATCGCCATGATGTCCTACTATTCGCAATCGGTGGATATGGACACGGTCATGATGTTCGTTGTCGGATTTCTCGGTGGTTTCTCAACATTCTCCACGGCGCTCAACGAAGTGGTTTCATTGATTCGCCAGCGTCGTTTTACGCTGGCTCTGGGCTATGGAATAGCAACCGTCGCGGTGCCTCTCATTTGCGTGGCCGCCGGTTTCGGCATTGCGCTGCTTGCCAATCCGGCGTAATTTTCACGTTACACGGACGGTCGCTGAGTAACGTGAAAGAAATCTGAGCGCCACCGCCATCAAGGCCGCCAGTCCGGATGCAACGCTGGTGATTGCATTCGACCAGACCAAGCCGCTGCTGAAGGCCTTCGCCTCCGCAGGAGTCGACACTAAGAAGCTGTATTTCGTTGCCGGACTGTCGAACAGGTTCGAGAGAATGTAAATGAATGTAATATTTCGTGGTAAGCACGTGAGCATACAACGATAGAACAGTGATAACGGGGAAGGTGCGATCATGGTCGGCATGCGCGATGTGGCGAAGAAGGCCGGGGTGTCTCTGAGCACCGTCTCGCTGGTGGTGAACGGCAACGGGTACGTGTCTGATGACATGCGCGAACGTGTGCGCAAAGCCATGCAAGCCCTCAATTATGTGCCGAACGAGCTTGCCCGCAATCTGTATCATGATTGCACGAATCTGGTCGGCGTCATCGTGCCTACCATCCGCCACCCGTTCTTTGCGACGTTTACCGCACATCTGCAGCATGCACTCGCCGCGCAAGGATTACGCACTATGCTGTGCTCTACCGCAGATGAGGCGGATGGCGAAATCCAGTATGTCGACATGTTGCGTCGGCACATGATGGACGGCATCGTCATGTGTGCGCACACTTCGCATCCCGGCGATTATTGGACGTCGATTCATCGCCCGATCGTCGCGTTCGACCGTGTGCTTGGAGACGGTATTTCGTCAATCGGATCCGACCACGAGCAGGGTGGGCGATTGATTGCGCAGATGCTGATCCGCAATGGTGCCAAACATGTGGTGATGATTGGCGGTCCGCGAGATCAATTCTTCGATTTGGCTGCGCGCGGAGAAGTCGAGGAAGGACCGTTCGATTTGGGAAAGACCACGTTCCCGACGGTGCGCTACTACCTCACGTTGGAACAGGAATTGACCTCCGCAGGCGTGAAATACGAGTATGTTGAAGCTGGCGAAGTGATGGATTTTGCCGGCTATCATCGTGCGGTCAGCAATGCGCTCGACAAGGTGACGACCGACGGCGTCGATGCCGTGGTCAGTTCCGATATTGGTGCATCGTTCTGCGTGCGCGAAGCGTTGGGCCGTGGAATTTCCATTCCTGACGAGCTGCAGATCGTTGCCTACGATGGTACGTATTTGACTGATTTGGCCGGCATGAAGCTGACCGCGGTCGCGCAGGATTTCTCGGCGATCGCACAGTCGGCGGCCGACCATATCGTGCAGGCGATTGCCAATGAGGAAGTGGCCGCGGCTAACGCTTCACGCAAGAACATCCCCAAGCCGTTCGAGCCGAACGTGCTTATTCCCATGACACTGGTGCCAGGCGATACCACGCGTTGATACTGTGCGTCTTCATGCGTGTGCCCGGTGTGGATCGCATCGATTTCAGCGGCGTCCACAACCGGCGAACGCCCGTCGATAGTCGTGCTCATCATTCGACTTGTGCACATGTGTCCGATTCTGCCGAATCGGACGTCTGAGTTCCGAAAAATGTGTTCTGTGTGTCCGATTCTGGAGAATCGGTCATGTGTGATGTGAATTGGGATGTTTGGATGTCCGTTTCTGCAGAATCATCTTTGCTCTGTACTCGTTGATTCGCAAATACGGCGCATGGCTCGTCATACCGGCCATGCTCGGCGGCGCGGCCTTCCTGGCGGACTCGGTGCTGACGCCGGCCGTGTCGATCTCGTCCGCCGTCGAAGGCCTGAAGACGCTGCCGGCGTTGGAGCATCTGTTCACCGAGAACAAGGATCTGACGATGATGATCACCGCGGTGATCATCGTGATCCTGTTCGCCGTGCAGTCGCGCGGCACCGAATCGATCGGCAAGGTCTTCGGCTCGGTGGTGATGGTCTGGTTCGCGTTCCTGGCGATCGTCGGCGTGGTAGCCATCGGCAACGACTGGTCCGTGCTCGCCGCACTCAACCCGTACTACGGCATCAAGTTCCTGTTCAGTCCGAATAACGCCACCGGTCTGGCGCTGATGGGCACCGTGTTCCTTTCGGCCACCGGCGCCGAGGCGCTGTACTCGGATATGGGCCACGTGGGCCGCGGCAACATCTACTTCACCTGGCCGTTCATCAAGGTGGCGCTGGTGCTCAACTACTTCGGCCAGGGCGCGTGGATGCTGCACAACCAGAACAACCCCGAACTGGCCGACGCCGAGGGGATCAACCCGTTCTTCCAGATGATGGATCCGAACGTGCGCTATGTGGCCGTCGTGCTGTCGGTCACCGCCGGCATCATCGCCTCCCAGGCGCTGATTACGGGCGCGTTCACCATGGTCTCCGAGGCCACCGGCCTCAACTGGATGCCGCATCTGCAGGTCTGTTACCCTGCCCGTACCCGCGGCCAGCTGTACATTCCGGTCGTCAACGTGGTGCTGTGCGTGGCCACGCTGGCCGTGCTGCTGCTGTTCCGCGATTCGGAACATATCTCGGCGGCCTACGGCTTGGCACTGACCATCACGATGATCACCACCACGATCCTGCTGGGCATCTACCTGTGGCACCGCAGCAACAAGTTCGGCGCCGTTGTGTTCACCATCGTGTTCCTGGCGATCCAGGTCCTGTTCTTCGCCGCCTCGATGGCCAAGTTCCTGCACGGCGGCTGGTTCACGCTGCTGCTCACGCTGGCGATCCTCATGATCATGTACACGTGGAACGAGGGCACCAAGCTGGAGCGCTCGCAGCGTCGGCACATGATGCCGAAGGACTTCCTCCCCGCGCTGGACAAGCTGCACGGCGATAGCCGCATCCACCGGTTCGCGGACAACATCGTCTACCTGACCAGCGATCCGGACCTGAAGCGTCTCGATACGGACATCTTCTTCTCGATCTTCGCCGACCACCCCAAGCGCGCCCGCGCATGGTGGGCGGTGGCCGTCGAGACCACCGACGAGCCGTTCACCCGTGAGTATTCGGTCGAGAGCTTCGGTACCGACTACCTGTTCCGTGTGCGCATCCGCCTCGGCTTCAAGGTCTCGCAGTCCATCCCGGCCTACCTGCATCAGATCATGCACGATCTGGAGAAGACCGGCGAGCTGCCGAACCAGCAGTCGATCTACCCGAAGCTTGACGCCGATCCCGGCATCGGCACCATCCGCTACGTGGTGATCCACAAGGCGCTGATGCCCGAGTCGAAGGTCTCCGGCCGTGGCGCCCTCTCGCTGCAGATCAAGTACGCGATCCGCCGCGTGGCCGGTTCCCCGGTCAAGTGGTTCGGCCTGGCGCCGTACAACCCGCTGGTCGAGGTGCAGCCGTTGTTCGTGTCCACGCGCCGCCCGCCGCGCCTGACCCGCGTGGCCAGCCAGGCGCCCAAGCGCGAGGGCTGAGCCGGCAGGCCGAACAGCCGGTGCGAGCCGGGTGGCCTAATGGCATGTCAGGGGGCCGCGAACCGTCATCGTACGGTTCGCGGCCTTTGCATATGCGAATGATGCAGAGTGGGCGGTACTGCTTGTGAATGTAGCGGGTGGACGGGTGACGTGGTTGATGCCTTTTGCCGTATGTTCACGGTGGCTATGCGTCGGATGGGACTGTAATTCGACTTCTTGGGATCTTTTTTGCTGCAGTGGTGCGCCAAAAGGTCTCAGCCGTCTCTGCAACACGCCTTCCGGCAGTCAGTACAAGGTTGTACTACACTGGTGGCTGCCACACGGATGTCCCCGGTCGCCCGCGCCTCCGCGGTACATCGTTGTATGGATACGTGTCACGTATGCAGAGTGCATGCAGATATGTAGAAAGGAATCCCATGCCCCAGCAGGACCATCTGACCGCACGTCTCGTCGTCGATGACGATTTTGAGGTCGCTCCGGTCAACAATCGTCTGTTCGGTTCGTTCGTCGAGCACCTTGGCCGTTGCGTGTACACCGGCATCTACGAGCCCGACCACCCGACCGCCGACGAGCACGGCTTCCGCAAGGACGTCATCGACCTGGTCAAGGAACTCGGCGCCACCACCATCCGCTACCCGGGCGGCAACTTCGTGTCCGGCTACCGCTGGGAGGACGGCATCGGCCCCAAGCAGGAACGTCCCCGTCGACTCGATCTGGCCTGGCATTCCACCGAAACCAACGAATTCGGCCTGCACGAGATGGCCGAATGGCTTGAGGCCACCGGCGGCAACGAGCTGATGGAGGCCGTCAACCTGGGCACGCGCGGCCTGCAGGAGGCCCTGGACCTGCTGGAGTACGCGAACGTGCCCGGCGGCACCGAGCTGTCGGAACGTCGCCGCGCCAACGGCGCCGACAAGCCGTTCGATATCCGCATGTGGTGCCTGGGCAACGAGATGGACGGCCCGTGGCAGCTCGGCCACAAGTCCGCCGAGGACTACGGCATGCTCGCCGCCTCCGTGGCCGCCGGCATGCGCCAGATCGATCCGGACGTGGAACTGGTGGTGTGCGGCTCCTCCGCCCATGGCATGCCGACCTTCGGCAAGTGGGAGCAGACCGTTCTTGAGAAGACCTACGAGAACGTGAACTTCGTCTCCTGCCACGCCTACTACCAGCCGTTCTTCAAGGAGGACGGCACGCGCGACATGGCCAGCTTCCTGGCCTCCGGCGTGGATATGGACGGCTTCATCAAGGACGTGGCCGCCACCATCGACGCCACCAAGGCCCATCTGAAGAGCGCGCACGACGTGTACATCTCGTTCGATGAATGGAATGTCTGGTACCAGGGTGAGGAGCCGAGCAAGACCCCCGAGGGCATCGGCAACTGGCCGGTGGCCCCGCGTCTGCTGGAGGACATCTACACCGCCGCCGACGCCGTGGTGTTCGGCGATCTGATGATCACGCTGCTCAAGAACGCCGACCGCGTGCGCGCCGCCAGCCTGGCGCAGCTGGTCAATGTCATCGCCCCGATCATGACGGAGCCGGGCGGCCCGGCCTGGCGCCAGACCACGTTCCACCCGTTCTCCGTGACCGCGCGCCTGGCCAAGGGCGGCACCGTGCTGGAGCCGAAGCTGTCCGCCGGCACCGTGGATACGCCGCGCTATGGCGAGGTCGACGGCGTGAACGCCGTGGCCGTGCGCTGCGCCGACGGCTCGCTCGCCGTGTTTGCGGTGAACCGTTCGCTCGAGGCGACCGCCGAGTTCGAGATCAGGCTGCAGGACGGCGCGCAGCCGGCATCCGTCGAGGCGCAGACGCTGCACGACGACGATCTGTTCGCCGCGAATACGCTCTACGACCAGAACCGTGTGACCCCGCACGCCAACGGGTCGGCCATGTACGATGCCGAGTCCGGCGTGGTCCGCGTCTCCCTGCCGCCGGTGAGTTGGACCGCCCTGCACATCAAGTGACGCGATGGGCCGCGCGGTCCGTTCCGGAGAAGGACGGATCGCACGGCCCTTGCTTCCCGGGCCGGGCGGAAGGGACCGGACCGGCCGGGGAAAACGCGTTATGCTGGAATCAGACGGGCGTTCCGCCTGAACCGTGCGGAACATGCCCGATGGTGCGACGAGAGGGGTGCTGTGGCGAAACGGGTGACCATCACCGACGTGGCGCGCGAGACGGGCGTCTCCATCAAAACGGTGTCGAATGTGCTGAACAACACCGGCAGTATGCGCCCGGAGACGCGCCAGCGTGTCCAGGATGCCATCGAACGCCTCGGATACCGCGTTAACGTGTCCGCCCGCGCCATGAAAACCGGCGGCACGAAGCTCATCGGACTGGCCATCACCGATTTCTGCCAGCCGTTCATGCCCTATCTCGCCGACAGCATCGTGGCGGCGGCACGTTCCCGCGGGTACGCGGTGATCACCGATACCTACAACAGCGCCGGCGGCTTGGCGCAGGCGATCCCGGAGACGAAGAAGCTGGCCGCGGACGGCTGGATTTTCTTCATGGGCTCGCCGATCACGGATCGCACGATACTGCACCAGCCGTATCCGTTGGTGATTGTGGGCGATTACGATACGCAGGGACTGGCCGATTGGGTCACGATGCCGAACGTGGAGGCCGTACGCACCGCGGTGGGGGCGCTGCTGGATTCGGGATGCCGTAGGATCGCGTTGATCGGCGGCACCGCGGAGAACGCATGCCCGGATGCCGACCGCGAGTCGCGGCCCGAAACCACCAGCACGATGCGTACCCGCGGCTATGTGTTGGCCCATGAGGAGCGTGGCCTGCAGGTCGATTGGCGGCTGGTCCGTAACGCGGATTGGGTGCAGTCCGGCGGCCGCGATGCGGTGGCGGGGCTGTTGGACGATCCGGATGCGCCGCGTCCGGATGCGGTCATGTGCCTGAACGACGCGCTCGCCATCGGGGTGATTCATGAGCTGCAGCGGCGCGGCGTGCGCGTGCCGCAGGATATGCAGGTCATTGGGTTCGACAACGTGCCGGATGCCGAGTACTGCATGCCCGGATTGACGACGATCGACCCGCATGTGGATGATTACGCGCGACATGCCGTGGATATGCTGATCGCGCGCATCGAGGGGTCGGCGGATCCGTTCCGCACGTATGTGACCTCCTACGATCTGGTGCGTCGTGCCTCGACGTGTTGACGGCCCGGCGTTCGCCTGGACATGGGTCTGTGACGGGCTGCTGTCGCCTCTCCCGTGGCGTATTCCGGGAGAGGCGACATGCGGGCTAGGATCGGAGCAGCACCTCCGTCAGCGCTTGACGGACGGCGCTCGGCATATGCGAATCGGAGCAATCTTCCATGTCCGTCCCGCTGACGTGCTCGAGTGAATCCATCGTGGCCAATGCGTCGATGCCGTTCTCCGTTATGGCGGCATAAGCCTGTTCCTTGGTCAGATATCGCATTTCGGCATGCCGAAGGATGTCGAAGACGTCTTCCATGCGGGGATCGGCGGCCATCGTCGTGTCGCCGATGGTGACACGTATCTCGCTGCGGGTGGATACGTCGGCGACCGTTACCTGCAATGTGAGGGTTTCGGCATCATACCGGCGATCCGAATCGACGGATGCGCCGTCGGCCTGTACGGATATGTCGCTGTCGGTAATGCCTCGGAACAGGAAATCCCATGTTCTCCGGGCCGGCAGAGCGTGAACGTCTCCCTGGGCTGGCGATACCGTGAGTGCGGATGTGGCGCCGTCCTTGCGCCATCGATAGGTGATCGCGGTGGTCGCCGGGGTGATCTGCCGAGAGTAATGTCCCGAATCCTCCATCAGCGTGAAGTCGCCGTCCGCTCCGGGGAAGACGATGATCTCCAGATGCTGCGGGTTGTCGACGGAGTTGATGGAATCCCCCTCGGACAGGGGCTGCATCGGCACGATGCCGCCGGCCTTCGCGAACACGGGAATTCCGTCGAGCGGACGCCAGACGGTCATGCGCCGTCCGTTGGGCGAAGACGCGCTATACCGGCGCCCGGTGAAGAAGTCGAACCAGTCGCCCTGCGGCAGCCATACGTCGGCCTTGCCCCGTCGGGAGGATTTATCCATCGGTTCCGTGATGGGCGCGGCCAGCAGTTCGGTGCCGAACATGTATTCGTTGGGAACGTGGTATGCGGCGTCGATGTCGGGCGATCCCCAATACATGGGCTCCACCAGGGGAAGGCCTGTCCGGGATGCGCGCCAGTTCATGGTGTGGAGGTACGGAATCATGCGATGGCGCAGGCGGAGCGCATCGTCCATGATCGCACGGAGGGGGTGCGGATGTTTTTTTGGACGGTCAGGCGGCCAGTCCAAGACTTCTGCGGTATTGCACGGGGCTCATCCAGTCCAGTGACTTCTTGATCCTGGTTTCATTGTAGTGGGTCAGGTAGGCGGCCAGGCGTTCGCGGAACTCCTCGTAGCCCACGCCCCTCCAGTCCCGCCCGTAGAATAACTCGTTCTTGAGCCTGCCGAAGAACCCCTCGGCGGCCGCGTTGTCCGGGCTGCATCCCTTGGCGCTCATCGACCGGATCAGCCCGTGCTCCTCGCAGATGCGGATCCATTCGTCCCACCGGTAGTGGCAGCCGCGGTCGGAATTAAACCGACATCGGTTTAACTCGGATTAAGCCGGTTTTGTTGTTAAGCCGGGGAACGGTTCGGGGTCTTGGTGGCTGGCCGTGTCCCATG
>OBXK01000241.1_pt1 | contig 34550 bp, 22 predicted proteins | sample 1501371 | NCBI WGS metagenome assembly OBXK01 (sample SAMEA2580154, study PRJEB22360) | human gut metagenome | biome: human gut; feature: human-associated habitat; material: faeces | place: Denmark | collected 2008/2010
CGCCTATATATCATCCCATGCTCAAACATTCTCGCTTCGCTGCGAAACTGCGCGCGGAGGAAATACCCCGCCCGCCCCCGGGGCGCCCTCCTGCGCGCGATCAGCCCGTCATGTAGAACGGAATAAAGTTTGTGAGGCCCTGGCCGTTTGGCCAGGGCCTCGTTTTGTAAGGGCAACAAAAGTAGTCAAAATAGCCCCGTCCCAAATGAGCTAGTTGAGGAGTTGGGCCATGGCGTTGACGAATTTCTGGACTTGGAGGGTTGGCTCGAGCGGATAGTGCAAAAAGACCGGCACCTCTCGCCCGCACAGGAACGGTACGCCCACAAAGGCCGGGTGCACGCCCGACCATGCGCCGCAGGTAAGCACCGCGTCGCCCTTTTCCTCGGCTTCGTTAAAGAGCGCAAAGTCAAAGCTATCCACATCGATCACGTCCACGCCGCCGTCGGCCAAAAGGTCGATGCGCAGGCTGTCCATGGCGTCGTTGCCGTGGCGCAGTACGCGCAGACGCATCCCCTCCAAGTCGGCGACCGTAATGCGATTCTTGCGCGCCAGCGGGCTCGTGCGCGGCAGGTCGATATAAAACGGCACGTTGACAATGCGGAGCTTTTGGCAGGCATCACCCCAGCGTGGGGTAGAAAAACTCGACTGCACCACATCGACCTCGCGGCCCAAGCTGCGCATGACGGTCTCGCGCTCGTCGTAGAGGTCGCTTACCGGCACGATCTCAAATCGCAGCGACGGTTCCAGATCGTGAATGCCCGACCACATCGACAGCGTTTGGCGCCCAGGGCACATCATCGACACGCCCAGGCGCACGGCACCGCCATCGCCCGCGGCGCGTCGGGCACGGCGCAGCGCGTCCTCGGACTGCCGCATGATCGAGCGCGCGTCGTCCACCAGCAGAGCACCCGTCGGTGTCACCTTGACGCCCGAGTGCGAGCGTTCGAACAGCGTGATGCCAAACTCGGCCTCGAAACCCGACACCTGCTTGACGAGCGCCGGAGTCGATACGCGCAATTTTGCCGCCGCACGCGAGAAGCTTCCCAGCTCCGCGGCGGCCGATATGGCCTCAAGTCGTCGATCGTACACGTCAATCTCCCGTTTTCGCGCCCGTGGCCACATGGCGCCACAGGGGGTTGTTTTCGCAGGTCACGCGCTCGGCTAAGCATAAACTGCATTGCACAGTGTAAACCTACGGTTAACGCCATTCTAACAAATATGCAATTCACCTGCGTAAATGCAAAGCATACGATAACCTGCGAAAACCACGTGGGTCGATTAATGGGAACGACCCACAGGGAGGCACAAGAAGGGAAGTTCCTATGAGCAACTGGCTTAAGCTCGAGGGCGATGTCTGCGCCGTGACCGGCGCACTCGGCGGTATGGGCGTCGAGATTTGCCGCGAGTTCGCCCGCAACGGCGCCAACGTCGTCCTGCTCGATCTGAACGAGGAAAAGGTCAAGGCCGCAGCCGCTGACCTCGCCGCTGAGTTTGGCATCCACGCCGAGGGCTACAAGATGAACGCCACCAACGAGGCCGAGGTTCAGGCCGCCGTCGATGCCACCATCGCCAACTTCGGCGGTGTCGACGTCCTCGTCAACACCGCCGGTATCCTGCGCTTCGCCGCCATGGAGGACCTGCCGCTCTCCGACTGGAACGAGGTCATCAACGTCAACCTCACCGGCTACTTCATCACCTCGCAGCGCTTTGGTCGCGAGATGATCAAGGCCGGCCAGGGTCGCCTGGTGCACATCTCGACCGTTGCCAGCCACTCCCCCGAGACGTTCTCGGGCGTGTACAGCTCCACCAAGGCGGGCGTCAACATGATGTCCAAGATGCTGGCTGCCGAGTGGGGCCCCTACGGCGTGCGCTCCAACTGCGTCGAGCCCTGCTTCGTTAAGACCCCGATGTCGGCAAACTTCTACGCCGACCCCGAGGTCGAGAAGAGCCGCAGCCGTCTTATCGCCACGCGTCGCATCGGCGAGGTCAGCGATATCGCCAACGCCGTCATGTTCCTGGCGTCCACGCGCTCGGACTTCACCACCGGCGACGCCATCAAAGTCGATGGCGGCTTCTCCAACATGATGGGCGACCTCACCGCCAAACCCGGTGGCCGTCGCGCCTATGCCGACAACTACCTTAAGAACAAGGGTGTCGAGCTCTGGTCCGATGAGTCCGGCGTTGCCAAGCCGACTGACCAGTAAACCAACCTGACAGGGAGGCCCCGCGGACACGCCCGCTCCTCCCCCGTATCGATTAGAAAGAGTCCAATGGCTTCCACCAACTCCAACAAGGGTCGCGCCGTCGTGCTTTCCGCCGCGTGCGTCACCATGTTCTTCATCAGCTCCATTGCGCTGTATTCCGTCGTGAGCAAGAACCTGCTCGCCGTCTACCCCGAGTGGTCGAGCGCTCTTACCTGGGCCTTCCCGGTCTTTCAGACCATCATGGCCGTGACGGGCATCTTCGCCGGCCGCATCTCCGACAAGATCGGCCCGCGCAACGTCGTGATCGCCGCCGCCGTGTGCTACGGCGTGGGCTGGTTCATGTCCGGCACCGTCACCGAGCCGTGGCAGTTCTACCTGTGGTTCTCGCTCGTCGCCGCCGTTGGCAACGGCCTGGGCTACAACCCGGCGCTCACCACGGGTCAGAAGTGGTTCATCGACAAGAAGGGTCTCGCCTCCGGCATTACGCTCGCCGCTTCGACCGCCGGCCCCGCCGTGCTGTCCCCGGTGCTCGCCTCGCTGCTCATCCCGAGCCTGGGCATCTTCGGCGCCCTTAAGGCGCTCGGCGTCATCTTCTTTGTGACGATCGCCGCCTCCGCCCTGTTCCTGAAGGCCCCCGAGGCCGGTTGGCTGCCCGAGGGCTTCGAGGCCCCCAAGGGCGGCGCGCACGCCGGCACCTTCGGTGACCTCACCCCGGGCGAGATGGTCAAGACCCCGCGCTTCTGGGTCCTCATCATCACCTTCGCCTTTGCCGCCACCGCGGGCACCCTGCTCGTGGGCAAGGTTGCCTCCATCGCCGCCGTCCAGCTCTTCGCCGACCCCACGAGCGCCGCGGCCGTCGCCCTCGGCGGTGTGGTGGTCTCCGTCAACACCTGCGCCAACTTGGTTGGCCGCCTGTCCTTTGGCCAGATCATCGACAAGATCGGTGCCTACAAGTCGCTGCTCATCAGCCTTGTCGTCACCATCATCGCCCTCGTCATCATGTCGATGAGCTTTACGCAGGCCATGTTCTTTGTGGCGCTCGCCCTGCTCGGCTTTAGCTTTGGCGCCCTGCTCGTCATCTACCCGCCGCTCACCGGTGGCGCCTTTGGTACCAGCAACATCGGCGTCAACTACGGCATCATGTTTTTGGGCTACGCCGCTTCCACCTGGATCAGCCAGCCCATCACCGCCGTGCTGTATCACGCCGAGGCCGGCAGCGCCGCCTACCAGCAGTCCTTCTACGGTGCCATTGTGATCGCCGCCATCGCCGTCGTGCTCACCGTCTACATGATGGTCTCCGACAGCAAGAAGAAGTCCGCCTAGTTTTACCGATGCGACAAAGGGACAGCCCCTTTGTCGCATTCCACCGGTCACCAGTATTAAGGAGTCGAAATGTCTGAGCTCAACCCCGTCCGCATTGCCGTTATCGGCGCCGGCGCCATGGGCCGCAACCACATCCGCTTTGTCACCGAGGAGCCCGAGGCCGAGCTCATCGCCATCGCCGACGCCTTTGAGGGCGCCCGCGCCACGGCCGAGGCCGCCGGCGTGCCGTTCTATACCGATCCCGCCCAGATGATGGACGAGGTCAAGCCCGAGGCCGTCATCATCGCCACCCCCAACGACCTGCACCTGGGCGTTGCTCGCGAGGCCATCAAGCGCAACATCGTGCCGCTGGTCGAAAAGCCGATCTCCAACGACCTTGAGGATGCCCAGGCCTTCGCCGCCGAGGCCGAGACCGCCGGCGTGCCCGTGCTCGTGGGTCAGCACCGTCGCCACAACCCCTTCGTCAACAAGGCTAAGGAGATCATCGAGTCCGGCGAGCTGGGCAAGCTCACCGTGTCGAGCTTCCACTACATGATCTATAAGAATGACGAGTACTTCGATGTCGAGTGGCGCCGCAAGAAGGGTGCCGGCCCGATCCTGGTCAACCTGGTGCACGACGTCGACCTGCTCCGCTACCTGCTGGGCGAGCCCGTTGCCGTCCAGGGTATGCAGTCCAGCGCCGCCCGCGGTTTTGAGACCGAGGACTCCGCCGTGGTCAACGTTCGTTTTGCCGATGGCGCGCTCGCGAGCATGACCATCTCCGACGCCACCGCCAGCCCCTGGAACTGGGAGGCAACCGCTCGCGAGGATCCGCAGTACCGTCCCTTCGACGCCGACGCCTACTTTATCGGCGGAACCTTGGGCGCCTTGTCGCTGCCCCGCCTGCACCAGTTCTCCTACGACGGCGCCTCCAACTGGCACAAGCCGCTGCAGATGGAGATTCCGGCCGTCGATCCGGCACTGCCGCACAAGATGCAGCTCAAGCACTTTGTGAAGGTTGTCCGCCGCGAGGTCGAGCCCGTCGTGACCCCCGCCGATAACGTCAAGACGCTCACACTTCTCAACGCCATCAAGGAGGCCGCCGAGACCGGCCAGCTCGTCGAGCTGTAATGCCTTAGGGTGGGCCACGATAAAACTCCACGCCGAGCACCTCGGACCGCCGCAAATAAGCCCCTCTTCTTTGCCCCGCGAGCAGCCTCCTACCCGCGGGGCATTTTGCTACCTTGCCGATGATTTTTCTAGGACGGGGGCTATTTTGTACCTTGGCATGGTTCGTTCGCCACGAAATGCGCCTATCTACTACGTTTAACCGATCGCCCTCAACCATGCCAAATATCGCGAAATAAAAACCGCAGGTAGACGGCTTGCCGATTTTCGGTAAAACCAGGCATGGTCGACCCATACGGTTCAAACGTAGTAGATAGGTCGTTTTCGTGGCGCGGCTCCAAAACAGTCTTTTGGAACGGGTGGTATCCTTGGTAGCTCTGTGCTGCAAACGCACCTTAAACGCAAGGAGTCCCATGGATCTTATCGCCCAGCTCGCCCGCGAGCTCAACCTTAAGGCCGCCAACGTCGAGGCGGCCGTCAAGCTCATCGACGAGGGCAACACCATTCCCTTTATCTCGCGCTACCGCAAGGAAGCCACGGGCGGCATGAACGACGTCGCCCTGCGCGCCCTCGACGAGCGCCTGTCTTACCTGCGCAATCTTGAGCAGCGTAAAGAGGACGTCATTCTGCTTATCGACGCCCAGGGCAAACTCACGCCCGAACTCGAGCAGCAGATTTGCGAGGCCACGCAGCTCCAGCGTGTCGAGGACCTCTACAAGCCCTACCGCAAAAAGCGCATGACCCGCGCGCAGAAGGCCCGCGAGGCAGGCTTGGAGCCGCTCGCCAACATGATCATCATGCAGGCATCCGCCAAGGGCAGCGCACTCGACGCCGCCGCGGCATACGTCAACGAGGAGGCCGGCTTCAACACGCCCGAGAAGGCGCTCGCCGGCGCCGCCGACATCGTGGCCGAGACGGTAGCCGAGGACCCGGAGAACGTCGCCGACCTGCGCTCCTTTACGCAAAACACTGCCGATATCGTCGTCGAGGCCACCGACCCCGCCGAGAAGACCCCCTACGAGCCGTACTACAGCTATGACGAACCGCTGCGCCGTATACCCAATCACCGCGTGCTGGCTATCGACCGCGGTGAGCGCGAGGGCAAGCTCCGCGTGCGCGTGAACGTCGACGGCGCCGCCGCCACGGCGCGCCTCGGCAGTCGTTGGCCCCGACGCCAGGGCGTCTTCGCGCCCGTTTTCGATGCCGCCATCGCCGACGGCTACAAGCGCCTCATGGCCCCCTCGCTAGAGCGCGAGGCCCGCGCCAAACTCACCGTTCGCGCCCAGACCGAGGCCATCAACGTCTTTGCCAAGAATCTCGAGGGCCTGCTCTCGGCACGCCCCGTGCGCGGCGCCCGCGTGCTCGCACTCGATCCGGGCTACCGCACCGGCTGCAAGGTCGCCGTCATGGACGAGACCGGCAAGCTGCTCGACCACGGCGTGGTCTACCCCACCAAGCCGCGCCACGACGTCGCCGGCACCAAGCGCGAGCTCGCCCGCCTCGTCAAGAAGGACGGCGTCAACACCATCGTCATCGGCAACGGCACCGCCAGCCGCGAGACCGAGGAAGTCGTCTCGGAGTTTATCGCCGAGCAGGCACCTGGACTGCGATACACCATCGTCAACGAGGCCGGCGCATCGGTGTACTCCGCTTCCGAGCTTGCCAGCCAGGAATATCCCGACCTGGACGTCACCGTACGCGGCGCCATGAGCCTGGGCCGCCGCCTGCAGGACCCGCTGGCAGAACTCGTCAAGATTCCGCCCCAGTCCATCGGCGTTGGCCAGTACCAGCACGACCTTGACCAGGCCGAACTCTCGCGCACCCTGGGCCACGTGGTGGAGGACGTCGTCAACCGCGTGGGCGTCGACGTAAACACCGCGAGCGCAAGCCTGCTGAGATATGTATCGGGCATCACGCCGAGCGTGGCCAAGAATATCGTGGCCTACCGCGAGGAAAATGGCGCCTTTACCGATCGCCGCCAGCTTAAAAAGGTCCCCAAGCTGGGACCCAAGGCATATCTCAACGCCGCGGGCTTCCTGCGCATCAGCGGCGGCAAGAACCCGCTCGACGCGACAAGCGTCCACCCCGAGAGCTACGAGGTGGCCACGTCTGTCCTGGAGCGCGCCGGCGTTAAGGCCAACGAGCTCAGCCGCGGCGGCGTGCCCGACATTGAGCGCCGTCTGGGCAGCATCTCGGCGCTGGCAAGCGACCTGGACTGCGGCACCCTGACACTCATCGACATTGTCAACGAACTCAAGAAGCCCGGTCGCGACCCACGCGACGACGCGCCCGAGGTGGTCTTTAGCCGCTCGGCACTTTCCATCGACGACCTGGAGCCCGGCATGGAACTCAAGGGCACGGTGCGCAACGTCGTCGACTTTGGCGCGTTCGTCGACGTGGGCGTGCACCAGGACGGCCTCGTACACATCTCCAAGCTGGCCAACCGCTTCGTCAAGCACCCGAGCGACGTGGTGCGCGTCGGCGATACGGTCAAGGTGTGGGTCGAGAAGGTCGATCGCGACCGCAAAAAGATCTCGCTCACCATGGTGCAGGGCAAATAGCCGCCAAAGCGGACGTCCCCCTCTTCACGGCGTGCAAAATCGCGAGTTTTCAGCATCTCCCGATAGCCCCGCAGCGCCTCAAAGGGCCATAAAAGCAAAAACGGCCCCCGTTTTGGCGGTTCTAGAGCCAAAACGGGGGCCGTTCCGTGCTTCAACCAGCTGGTAAAAGTCTTTACCATGCTGAAAACTCGCGATTTTGCACGTCGCTGCAGGGGGTACCCTTGCTTACGGCAGAATATGGAAGCCGAGCGAGGCGATATCCTTGGCAAAGCCGCGCACGGTATCGAGCGAGACCTCGTACGGGTCGCGGCCGATGTTCTTGCGCTTGGCCAGGATGCTGTTGGGCACCGTGATGATCTGGCAACCGCAGGCCTCGGCCTGGTAAATGTTGATGAGCTCGCGCGTGGACGCCCACAGGACCTCGCAATTGGGCTTGGCGGCGGCCTTCTTGACCGACTCCGTCATAAATGGAATGGGGTCGACGCCGGTGTCGGCAATGCGGCCGGCAAAGAGCGAGATGATGGACGGCGTCTCAGCGTCAACGGCCTCGACCATCTCGTCGACCTGCTTAGGCGTAAAGATGGTAGTGACGTTGACCTTGATGCCGTCGGCCGAAAGCTTGCGGACCAGCTCGGCGGTGGACTCGCCCTTGGTGGTCACGCACGGAATCTTGACGTAGACGTTCTCGGCCCAGGTAGCGATCTCGCGAGCCTCAACCTCCATGGTCTCGACGTCGTCGGCAAAGACCTCAAACGAGACGGAAACGTCGGTGATGTGGGCCAGGACCTCCTTGGCAAACGCGCGGTAATCCGTCACGCCGCCCTTCTTCATAAGGGACGGGTTGGTCGTGAAACCCTGAACGTTGCCGTTCTCGTACATGTCGAGCATGCCCTCGAGGTTTGCACCGTCAGCGAACACCTTGATTGCCATCTGCCTGATTCCTTTCGCTTGCACATGGGCGTTGCACTGCTAAACACTTTACCTACGTTTATCAAGGCGTGAGCTGCGGGTTTTTATCTTCTCGGCGAACGGTATAAACACCTCAGTGTTTGGATTGATAAATCGATTGAGCATGCAAAAGCAAAGAGTCGCAGTTTGAGCAAACGTCAGAACGCGGGATTCATTAGATGAGGCCGAAATGCTGCATCGCCGTGACGGTGCCGTCGTGTTCGACATCGTCGGTCACGTAGTCGGCGACCGCCTTGACCTCGGGCATGGCGTTGCCCATGGCGACAGCCGTCTCGACCGCAGCGAGCATGCCCAGGTCGTTGCCCGAATCGCCAAAGCCAAAAGTGCGCGCATTTCCCTCGCGGCCCAGATACGCCAGCGCTCGCGCCACGCCCACGCCCTTGTCAATACCCTTGGGACTCAGCTCGCGATTTTGACCACCGGTGTTGCACAGCTCAAACTCGCGATCGATAAAGCCGTCATCGCCGGCTACGCGAGCCAAACTGGGCACACTGAGGCATACCTTGCCCACGCGCAGACTGCCGTCGACGCGCATCTCCTCGGCGCTGTGCACCACAGAAGTGCCGATCAGAGACGACTGCTCAACGCCCACAGGCTCCAGCGCAAAGGTCGCAGCATTGGACTCGAAAAAAACCTCGATGCCGGCATCCACAACGCGACGCGCGAGCTCCGCGATAACGTCTTCGTCAAAGCAGTCCTCGTGTACCACACGGCCCTCGACCTCGAGCGTGGCACCCGCCATGGCAACGATGCCCGCGGGGTCAAGCGCACGCAGGCTATCGGCGATAAGCCACAGGGGGCGGCCCGTGCAGATAAATGCCTTGTGCCCCGCATCACGCAGTGCATGAAACGCCTCAACCACCGTCTGCGAGGGGCGAACCGCCGAAAAGTCCTTATCGGTCATATCGTCGGGATCGAACGACGTCAGCGTGCCGTCCACGTCAAAAAAGAGCACAGCGGAATCGGGGCACGCATCAATCATATGGGTTCCTTTCGAGGATAAGGGCAAACGGAGCATCCATCATATAATGGAGCGACGCAACCAGAGAGGTCACCCATGGAATTTTACGCAAGCTGCCCCGAGGGCTTTGAGTCCGCACTCGCCGATGAGCTTAAACGCCTCGGGCTTTCGCATGTCCGCCGCCTGAAGGGCCGCGCCACGTTTGAGGGCGAGCTTGAAGAAGGCTACCGCGCCTGTCTGTGGTCACGCTTGGCGAGCCGCGTGTTTGTGGTGCTTGGGCGCTTTGAGGCGCAGGATGCCGACGAGCTGTACGACGGCGTTTACGACATCGCTTGGGAGACCATCATCCGCCCCGGCGCCACCATCGCCATTACCGCCCGCGGCGTGACCGAGCAGCTGCGCAACACGCACTTCTCTGCCCTGCGCGCCAAAGACGCGCTGTGCGACCGCCTGGCCGAGACCACGGGCCGTCGCGCCGATGTCGATGCCGCCGACCCCGACGTTCACCTGCTGCTTTCGCTGCGTCAGCGCCGCGCGAGCATAAGCCTGGACCTTTCGGGCGACCCGCTGTTCAAACGCCTGCCGCCTGCCGCGACCCGCGCCGGCGAGGGCACACACGTGCTGCGCCCCGACTACGCTGCCCTAGTGCTGGCGCAGGTCGGCTGGACCGCACTGTGCGAGCGCGAGCTGACGGCCGACGATTACGAGAACGAAGCCCTGCCCACGCTGGTCGACGCCTCGTGCGCCGGTGGCGGTCTGCTGTTGGAGGCCGTGAACATTCTGACCGACCGCGCCCCGGGCGCTGCACGCGAGCGCTGGGGTTTTGAGGGCTGGCAGCTGCACGACGCCGCTCTGTGGGAGCAGTTGCTTGCCGAGGCACGCGAGCGCGAGGCGGCAGCACGTGAGCGCCAGGCACGCATCGTGGCCGTAGACATCGACCCCGCCGCCCGCAAGACCGCTGAGCGCATGGTCAAGTGTGCCGGCTACAAGCGCTTTGTCGATTTTTGCGCCGCCAAGTCCGTCACCGTGCTGGACCATGTGGGCGCTGTCGCCGGTGCCGCCGTGGTCGCGGATACGACCGAGACCCCGCTTTCGCTCATGCACGACGCCATGACGCTCATCGGCGAGCTGCGCCGCGCGCCCGAGCTTGCCGCGGCGCCGGTCGCCGCGCTCACCCGCGATGGATTGTTGGCCCGCGCGCTCCACGCCGAGCCCGAGCGCTCGATCGCCGTCATGCCCAACAACGAGGAGGCGACCGTCGAAGTCTGGCCTTCGCTCGACCACGCCGCCGCAGCGTTTGAGGCTGCGACTAGTGCGGATGCCGAGGCCGAGGTCACGGATGCCGACGAAGTCAACGACAACGCCGCCGGCACCCCCATGCCCGAGCCTGCCGCCATGCTCGACCTGGGCGACGGCAAGCCGCTGCCCGTGCTCATCCCGGAGTCCGAGCAGTTCGCCAACCGCCTGCGCAAGAATGCCCGTCTGCGCCGCAAGTGGGCCAAGCGCGAGGGCGTGAGCTGCTACCGCGTCTACGATGCCGACCTGCCCGATTACTCCGCCGCCATCGACCTGTACGAGGGTTGCCCGCAGACGCCGGGCCGCTGGCTCGTCATCGCCGAATACGCCGCGCCCAAGACCATCGATCCCACGCTGGCCCAGGCCCGCATGCTCGACATCTTGACCATCGCGCCGCGCATCCTAGATGTTCCCGCCGAGCATGTGCACGCCAAGGCCCGCATGCGTTCGCGCGGCGGCTCGCAGTACGGCAAGCAGGGCGCCGGCAAGGGCGGATCGGGCGAGCGCGCCAACATCGCGCGCCGTCGCCTGCCGCTCATCGAAGAGGGCGGACTCACCTTTGCCGTCAACTTTGACGACTATTTGGATGTGGGCATCTTCCTGGACCACCGCGTCACCCGCAACCTGGTGCGCGAGCACGCCAAACAGGCGCGCCGCTTCCTCAACCTGTTTGCCTACACCGGCACCGCCACCTGCTATGCGGCAGACGGCGGCGTCGAGGAGACCGTGACGGTCGACCTTTCCAACACCTACCTGGACTGGGCCGAGCGCAACATGCGCCAGAACGGCTTTGTTGGCCCGCAGCATCACTTTGTGCGCGATGACGTGCTCGCCTGGATTCGCGACCAGCGCCAGACGCGCAACCGCTGGGACCTGATTTTTGTCGACCCGCCCACGTTTTCGAACTCGTCCAAGATGGGCCGCCGCACCTGGGATGTCCAGCGCGACCATGTTGAGCTTTTGGCCGGCGTATCTCGCCTGCTCGCACAGGGCGGACATGCCATCTTTAGCTGCAACCTGCGCGGCTTTCGCCCCGAAACGCGCAAGCTCGCACGCGCGGGCGTCGTGCTGGAGGACATTACGGCGCAGACCATCCCCGAGGATTTCGCACGCAACCAGAAGGTGCATCATTGCTATATCGTGCGCCGACTGCCCATCGAGGACGCCATGGCCGAGGTCGGTTTTAGCGCCGAGGAGATTGCCGAGCGAACCGAGGAGCTGCGCAACCCCGAGGCGCGCAAGCCTCGTGCAGCAGCGCCCGCGCACGCGCAGGCCGGCGACCGAGGACCGCGCGGCGACGGCAAGCCCGCCTGCGCAGGCAAGCCCAAAAAGAAGAAGTTCTACGCCAGCAAGCCCAAGGACAAATAGACAAAGTTGCGGTGGAATAGTTCCTAAAAATGCCTGGTAAACGCCAGGAACTATTTCACCGCAACTCATATTGGGATGGCGGTTGGCGATCTAGCCCTGGGTGACCAGGCGATAGCCGATGCCCACATGCGTCTGGATATAGCGCGGATGCGCGGGGTCGGACTCGATCTTCTTGCGCAGCGTGCCCATAAAGACACGCAGGCTCGCCAGGTCGCTCTTGGTTGCCGTACCCCAAATCTCGTGCAGGATAAACTGGTGCGTCAGCACCTTGTCGGCGTTATGCGCCAGCAGGCACAGGAGCTTGTACTCGATCGGCGTCAGATGCAGCTCCTCGCCATCCATCGTGGCGATGCCGGCATCAAAATCGATATGCAGCTCACCGGTATCGAACGAGCCCTCGGAGGCAACGCCGCCCGTTTGTGCATACGAAAGGCGCCTGAGCGTCGTGCGAATGCGCGCGAGCAGCTCCTCGACCGAAAACGGCTTGGTCAGGTAGTCGTCGGCGCCGGCATCGAGTGCACGAATCTTGTCCGCATCCTCGCTGCGCGCCGAGACCACAATGATCGGCATGCCCGACCATGCGCGCACCGACTCCACCACCTTGACGCCGTCCATATCGGGCAGGCCCAGATCGAGCAGCACGATGCTCGGTGCCTGCGACGAGGCGGCGGCGATGGCGGCATGGGCGGTCTCCACGGCCATATGGCGCAAGCCGTGCGCCTCGAGCGCGGCGACGATAAGGTTGCGGACGGCGGGGTCGTCCTCAACGACCAAGATGAGCGGTTTCACGGCAGAGTTCGACACAGCGCTACTCCTTATCAAACGAAACGTCGGCGGCGGGAAGTTCAATCGTAAAGACCGAACCGTGCGGGTCCGCCGCGGCAACCTCTATGCTACCGCCATGCGCCAACGCAATGGAACGGCAGAGCGAAAGACCCAGGCCCACGCTGCGGTGGCTGTCGGCCAGACCATGGTTGGCGGTATAGAACGACTCAAAGATCCGCTCGCGGTCCTCGGGTGCGATACCCGGACCATCATCGGCCACCGAGCACGCCACGCAACCATCGTCGACGCTAATCGAGATCACGATATGCGAGCCTGCGGGCGTATAGGTGATGGCGTTGTTCACCAGATTGACCACCAGCTGCACCATCAGACGCGCATCGACGTTGACGAGCGCCGGCTCATCGCACGCCACCACCTTAAGGTCGTGCTCGCGCACGGCAGGGTTCACGTGGCGCAGCGCCTCCTCGACGATATCGTCCATGAGCTCGAGCGTGGTCGACAGGCGCATGCCGCCGCCCTCGAGCTTGGTGATGGCGAGCAGATTCTCGACGGTGGCGTTGAGCCACAGCGCATCCGAGCGAATGGACAGGAGCATGCCGCGGCGCGTCTGGCTATCGAGCACGGCCGTGCCGGTCGAGCCCTGGTCGAGCAGCACGTCGGCATTGCCCGAAATACTGGTGAGCGGCGTGCGCAGGTCGTGCGAGATGGAGCGCAGCAGGTTGGCGCGCAGCTGCTCGTTTTTGGCGAGCACCGCCGCCTCCTCGCGGGCCTCCATGGCGCGGGCGCGATCGAGCGCCAGCTCGCCTTCGCTCACGATGGCATCGGCAAGTGTCCGCTCCTCGTGCGTCAGCACGTCGGGCTCGGCAACGATGGCGAGTACCCCCACCACCGAGACGGGATCGCCCGTGCGCACCATAGTGTCGCCCGAACGCACCGTCAGGTATATGCCGTAGAACGCCGAGCCGCCATAGGTGGCATCGAGTGGCGTTCCCACATAGGCGGACGCCGAGAGCCGCGGCGGCATCTGCGGCGCCAGTTCGTGCACCGGTGCCGCATCGCCCACAGCTGTGTACGTCGCACGCGGCAGCAGGTCATCATCGTCGGCGTCGGCGCTGTACCACACGACCGGACAGCCCGAAAGACGCGCCAGCTGCGTGGCCATGGCGTGAACGATCTGCTGCTGATCGGCGCACCGCTGCAGCATGCGGTTGGTCTCGAGCACCATATGCGTGCGACGGTCGCTGGCGGCAGCTTGTGCCAAGGCGCGGCGCAGGGCCAACGCAATCGAGCTCGACACAAGCGAGACCACAAACATGATGAAGAACATGCCGGGATAGCCGCGGTCGATAAGCGACAGTGAGTAGCGCGGGTCGACAAATAAGAAGTTGTAGAGTGCCACGGCGGCAGCCGAGCTCAGCAAGCAATACAGGCGACTGCAGGTAAAGAATGCGCACAGCTGAACGGCGAACACATAGACGATCATGATGCTCGGCGCGAGACCCGGATGGTCGAGCAGCGCGCCCACAATTGTCGCCGCGACCAGCAGCCCCGCCGATACGCAGATATCGTACAGGGGGCCGCGACGCGTCATCGTAGTGCGCCGCCACCAAAAGTTCTCGGCAAGATCACCGTCCGCATGGACGTCCATCAGCACCCCGCCCCTCTCTCAAAAACAAAAACCACCACAAAGGGGACAGGCACCTTTGTGGTGGTTTTCCCTCGTGGTGGTTCCAAGTGTATAGCCTTTACAGCCGGCGGTCGCTAGACAAACAGCACGTACGCGAGCAGGGCACACACGCACACCGCTCCAAATACCAGTGCCACGATCGAAATTACGCGATCGGCCATATCCATGTTGGCACGGTTCGTCAAAAACCGATCTTCGGCGGCATCGGCGCGTACCTCACGCACTAGCTCGGTCGCAAAATCGCGACCGTCAAGCACCTTTGCATCCATGGTTTCCTCCCAGGACTCAATCCCCGTCATTACAAGCCCGCCCGTTCGCAGACAAACCTCGAGCGTCGACTACGGTCGCTCGTTGGGGGCCAGGCGCTGCATCTTACTCACAGCCTTAAACTTGGTGAACAGCGGCACATACTCAAAGCTCACGTTGGAGTTCTCCAGGCCGTACCAGCGCGCAGGCGTGCCGGCAGCGCGGCGGATGATGTACTTGAGCGTGATGGCCGTACGCTCACTCGGCTCCACGTCGCTTTCGGGTGCCAGAAGCTTACGGATCATGACGAACTTGAACGTACCGATGTTGCCCGGATCCTTGTAGACCGAGTAGTCATGCGTCTGCGCCGGCAGCTCGCCGGTGGCAGCCAGGTCCTGAACGACCTGACGCAGGTAGGCATTGACGCGCTGGTTGATCTTGTAGCCCAAGTACAGATGCACGCGGAACACGTAGTCGGTGCCAAACGTCTCGACCGAATAGGCAAAGGTATGCGGCTCGTCCATGGTCTCGACATTCACGAACCACCAGGCGCGAGCGCGCTTGGGATGCTTGTCCAAGATCGAGTAGACGATATCACGGTCGATGTAATCGGTATGGGTGTCCTTGGTCAGGTACACGATGTTGTCGCTCAGGCGCTCGTAGCGATCGTCATCGCGCAGGCGCTTGAGCTGCGGCAGGTAGCTGCGCAGCGGCAGCAACGTAAACTGGCGCTGCTCAACAGCCGTACCGTTGTACCAGCACACCATGATGCCCATGATGAGCGCGGCCATGAGGATGGTGAAATAGCCGCCGTGGAAGAACTTGGTGAGCGAACTCACAAAGAAGAAGCCTTCGAGCAAAAGGAAGAAGGCGGCGAAGATCCACGGCGCAACCTTGAGCTTGCGCTCCACGTGCAGGTAGAAGAAGAGCAGCAGCGTCGTGCACATCATGGTGAGCGTAATGGCCAGGCCGTACGCGGCCTCCATGTGCGCCGAGTTCTGGAACAGCAGCACCACGATGACGCAGCCTACGAGCATGACGTTGTTGACCATGGGGATGTAGAGCTGGCCTTTGGTCTCGGCAGGGTAGAAGACCTGCATGTGAGGCATGAGGTCCAGGCGGCTGGCCTCGGACACCAGCGAGAATGCGCCGGTGATGAGCGCCTGCGAGGCAATGATGGCCGCGACGGTGGAAAGACCGACGGCAAAGGGACGCAGGCCCGGGGCGAGCATCTGGTAGAACGGGTTGAGGTCGGCAATGCCCATGAGCTCGGGGTTGGCAGCGTTGTTGATAAGCCAAGCGCCCTGACCCATATAGGAAAGCAGCAGACAGCACTTAACGAACGGCCAGGTGGCGTAGATGTTGCCGCGGCCGACGTGGCCCATGTCGGAGTAGAGCGCCTCGGCACCGGTGGTGGCGAGGAAGCAGCTGCCCAGAATCATGATGCCCGCATGGTTGTTGGGGCTCAACAAAAAGCCGATGCCGCGCAGCGGGTTGAGGCACAGCAGCACGGCGGGGTACTGGAAGACAAAGAACAGACCCGTGCCGCCCAGGAATAGGAACCACAGCGTCATGATGGGGCCAAAGGCGTGACCGATCTTGGCCGTACCGATGCGCTGTACCAAGAAGAGCGCGATGATGATGGCGAGCGTAATGGCGACGACGCGGCCCTGGTCATCGCCCAGCACGGCATGGACCGCCGGGATGGTGCGCAGGCCCTCGATGGCCGTGGTAACGGTAACGGCCGGCGTCAGGATGCCGTCGGCGAGCAGCGCGGCGCCACCCAGCATGGCAGGGATGATGAGCCACTTGCCGCAACGCTTGACCAAGCTGTACAGGGCAAAGATACCGCCCTCGCCGTGGTTGTCGGCGCGCAGCGAGATCAGCACGTACTTGACGGTCGTCAGCAGCGTGACCGTCCACACGACAAGGGAGAGCGCGCCGAGCACGAACTCCTCCGTCACGCTTCCGATGCCGCCGTTGCCGGCAACGAGCGCCTTGGTTACATACATAGGGCTGGTGCCGATATCGCCGTACACCACGCCCAGCGTGACGAGCATCGCCGAGATGCTCACAGGAATCGCAGCGTGCGAAGCTGCCTCCTTGGTCTTTTGTTCCATAAGCCGGTTTCCTCCCAACTTTAATGTTCGAAGGAATTATAGGTAATCGGCCCATGTTTGAATGGCACTGTTTTCCCAGCTAGATAAACATTTATACGGCCTTTAAGCCACCGCGGCGATATGGAATGTGACAAAGGGACTGTCCCTTTGTCACATTCGTCATTTTCCGAGCCAGTTTTTGAACCACCATTCCATTGATCGGCTCATCTCGGCCATAAAGGGGCTCGTGTGCTTGCGGGTATAGATGTCCACGACGCGCTCCCCAACCTCGCGGGCATGCGGGCGGAACATCGCATCCATCTCGGCCACCTGCGCGTCCATGGTCGCGGCATCCGCACGGCGGTAGCGCTCCTCGTGCACCAGGTTCACCACGGGGTGCGCGATTGCCGGGCGCTCTTTGCGAGGCGTGCCGATGATGAGCATCGATAGCGGCATGGTATAGGGCGGCAGATCGAGCAGCCCGGCAACTTCCTCGGCATTCTCGACGATATCACCGATATAGCAGCTCCCCAGCCCCAGGGCCTCGGCGGCAACCACGGCGTTTTGCGCGGCGATCACGGCGTCCTGGGCCGCGATGGCAAAATCGCCCAAACCCGGCGCACGGCGGGGCGCCTTGCCCGTGCGCTCGACAAACTCGGGCTCAAAGCAGCCCACGTGCTCAAACAGATCGATCCACTTGGCATAATCGACCACAAATATTAGTGCCCAGGGCGCCTTGGCGATCATGGGCTGGTGGTCGCACAGGTCGGCCAGACGGTCCAGCGTAGCCTGCTCGCGAATGCTCACGATGGAATACATCATCATGGCGCCCGCCGACGGCGCGCGACTCGCCGCATGCAAAATCGCCGCCCGCTGCTCGTCGGTCACCGCTACGGGACGGTCGTTGTCATCGCGCGCAAAAGCGCGCGTGGACGAACGGTGCTCCAAAATGTCCAGCACCGCGTTGCCCGTGGTCTCGACCGGGTAGCCGTTCGTATCCACGCCCGCAGCTCCGCCGCAGTACTCGGCACCCGTCATACAAACCTGCTCGCCCATAGCTCTATCCTCGCCAATTCTTTAAGAAGCCTTTACGTTTCCGTGTAATTCCCGTCCATTATCGCGCAGGTCGCCACTACATTGCGCCACACCGCCGCACATGCGCGTTAATATGGCTGGTTGTTGTGCGCAGCCCGCAAATGCAGCGCATATTTAGGTAACAATCGGGTAAACCCCCGCTTTCGTAGGTTTTAAGTTTGTGAGGAGTCTCAGCATGTTCGCTGCCGCCATCTCGCTCGTCGGTCTTGCGGCGACCGTCTACCTTGTTTTGCGCGAGGCCAAGGCCATTCGCGCTCAGTCGGGCACCGTTGCCAAAAGCGCTCTTGGGTGGAGCGTCGCCTTCGGCCTGTTCCAGCTCTTTTTGACCATTTGGGGCGCCATTGGCCTCGTCGCCCAAAACGAGCCGCTCGCCTTTGTGATGCTCATCCCGACCAATGCCATTCTCACCGGTTGCGCCTGGGCCAGCATCGCCCGCGACCGCATCGCCCCGCGCGTCTTTGCGTTCGCCGGGCCCGACGCCCCCGCCCCCACCGGCAAGCTCGCCCGCCTGCGCGGCGCCTTTGTGGGCAAACCGCTCGTCGCCGCCGTCCTGTGCCTGCTGCTCGCCGGCGTCTTTGCGCTGCTGGGCATGGAGGTCTCGTCCAACCACGACTTTACCTGGGTCTACCCCCTGTGCATCCTGCTCGAGTGGGCCATCATCACCACGCTCATGGTCGGCCTGTTCTTCCTGTTCCAGCGCCACGGCGCGGCTCCCGCCGTTTTGGCCTTTGCCCTATATATCTTGGGCGTTGCCGAGTTCTTCGTTATCACGTTTAAATCCATGCCCATCCAACCGGGCGATCTTTCGGCCATTTCCACCGCTGCCGCGGTTGCAGGCAACGGCTACACCTTCTCGATCTCGCTGTTCTGCGTGCTCTCCATGGCTTTTACCGCCATCTCGATGCTGCTGTGCGAGTACGCCGGCATCGTAGCGCCGCACCGTCAAAAGGGCGCCGCCGACGCCAAGCGCATGCTGCTCACCAATCTGCTCGTCGCCGTGCTGTGCCTGGGCGGCGTGACCGCGCACGTCACGCTCATCGACTACTACAACACCCTCGGCATCACCGTCTATACCTGGCGCCCGCTCGAGAGCTACTGGCGCGAGGGCTACCTGCCCGCCTTTATTAGTGCAGCGCAGTCCATCAAGCCGCCCAAACCCGCCGACTACTCCGTCGACGATGCCAAGGCCACGCTCAAAAAGTACGCCAAGGCCTACGACAAGTCCGACGCAGCCAAGAGTGACGAGCGCACCGCCGCAAAGGAGCAGTTCGACAGCGAGAAGCCCACGGTCATCGCCATCATGAACGAGACGTTCTCCGACCTTTCGATCTACCAGAACATGCGCGCCGGCTACGAAGGTCCGCAGTACTTTAAAAACCTGTCCAACTGCCTCAGCCGCGGCAAGCTCTACGTGAGCGCCTACGGCGGCGGCACCGCCAATACCGAGTTTGAGTTTATGACCGGCAACTCCATGGCCAACCTGGGCTCGGGCGTGTACCCCTACACCATCTACAACATGGAAACGACCGGGAACCTGGCAGAGCAGTTCAAGTCGCTCGGATATTCCACCACGGCCATGCACCCCAACCACGCAACCAACTGGAACCGCGAGAACGTCTACAAGGACTTTGGCTTTGACCAGTTCCTGTCCATCAACGACTTCCAGGGAGCCGACACCCTGCGCGACATGGTGACCGACCAGGCTACCTACGACAAGATTCTTGAACTGCTCGACCAGAACGCCGATCCGCAGTTTATCTTCGACGTGACCATGCAGAACCACTCGGGCTACGATACGGGCCTGCTGCCGGCAGATAAGCAGATGCACCTGAACATCGACACGACCGACCTGGACGCCAAGACCGTTGAGGACGGCACGCTCTCCGATGTCGACGAGTATGTCTCGTGCATCGAGCAGTCCGACCAGGCGCTTCGCTACTTCCTCAACGCCCTGAGCAAGCTCGACCGCAAGGTGGTCGTGGTGTTCTGGGGCGATCACCAGCCGTTCTTCCCGTCCAAGTTCAACGACAAGTGGTTTACCGACGAGGACGACGCCACGCATCAAGAGCGCCTGTGGCAGACCGACTACATCATTTGGGCCAACTACGACGTTGCCGGCTGCGACCAGACGAGCGAGGTCGACGACCTGTCCACCAACTACCTGTCCACGCAGCTTATGCAGCTGATCGGCGCACCTCTCTCCGACTATCAGAAAGCGCACATGACGCTGCGCGAGTCGCTGCCCGCCATCAACTCGGTGGGCTACGAGGACGCCAGCCTGCGCTGGGCGCTCTCCTCCAACGTCACCGGCGACGACGACGCCGCCGCTGCCGCAACCAAAGCGCGCGAGGATTACGCCAAGATGCAGTACTACGAGATGTTCCGCGACGGCAAGAACGTCTACACCGAGCACTTCCAGACCGAGGCCAACGAGACCGACCCCAACCTGGCACCGGGTACAACCAAGATCAAGTAGCAGCGCGTCTTAACTGGTTCGTCTGCCCGGCGACGCGGAACGTAAGGTTCCTTGCTCGGACAGTCCTGCGCAAGACGGAGGCCACATTAAGTGGCCTCCTTTGCGTGCGGAACTCGCGATGAACCTTACATACCTCCGCCCGGACAGACGCCCTGTTGTTGGAGCGTGGCTTGTCTTGGGTGTATCGCCGAACATATATAAGTTGAAGGCCACGTTATGTGGCCTTCTTTGTTTGCGGAAAGTGTGTCCCGGAATTCTTGTCTGGAATGGGATGCAGTTTCCGCTTGCGGAGTCTCCACTCAACAGAAAACCCGGGTGGCCTGTTTTTTGGCTACCCGGGTTTTTGGGTTGTCGATATGTTCGACTGGCTACTAGTGGGTCTTGCGGCGCTTGATCAGCATGATGAGGGCTATCACTACGAGCGTTGCTCCCGCTGCTGCTGCGGTGGCGACTAGGGCGAATGTTTGGTCGCCGGTGTTTGCGAGGTTCTTCGCTGTGGTCGTAGTCTTGACCTTGGTGTCGGTCTTAGCTCCGTTGTCGGACTTGGGCTTGTCCGGGTTCGTCGGGGTCTCAGGAGTCTCGGGGTCCTTTGAGCCTTCGGAATCGGTTGGGCCGGCGGTGTTTACCAGCGTATGGTCCAGGAACTTCTTGGCGCCCGCACTTGCCTGTGAGAACAGGCGGCGCGTGCGGATCGGGGTGGCGTTCACCGTTGTGGGCGCCGTCTCCTCGGCCTCGATATTCACGAGCGTCGTGCCGGTGTCGAGGCCCACGTCGTTGTATCCCACGTGGCAGTAATACTGCGCACCGTCATCGTCTGCGGTCAGGTCAATCTCGAGCTTTGAGGCCATTCCAGCCGCGAGGTTGCCATCGGCACCCACGAGCTTAAACTCTGTCTCGCCGCGGCCCTTGCGGTACCACATATAGGTCGGTGCCAGCCCTGTTTCGCTATCGTCGGCACCGAGTTGCTTCACATGGCCAATCGCCGAGAGCGTCAGGTGGCTTCCCGCCGCGCGCTCAACCGAAGAGTCGTATCCAAGATCCGACCCCTCCGCAGCATCCGCCGCAGGTCCGCTCACGGTCATCGTCATGCCATCGGGCATGGTCTTGACCGTGATGATTGCCGAGCGAATACCTGTTTCGGTCGTGGATCCATTCTTAACGGCGGCGATGGCGAATCGATACTCCGTATTGGGCTGCAGCCCATCCCACTTGAGCGAGGTCTGCGTGTTGTCGGCAATCTTCCAGCTATTGACGACCGCATCCGCCGCATTGCTCTGCAGCATGCCCACGCCGTAGCTAAAGCCACTCTTGTTTGCGAGTACATCGTCCCAGCTAAACGTAACGCTGGTCGAATCGACGGCGTTTGCCGTAAAGCCCGTCACGGCCGGCGCGTCGGGCATCTCGACGTCCTTAACGTCATAGCCCACGATCCAGAACTGGTCGGTGTCCTTGGTGCCGAGCTTGTCGCCCGAGTCTGCCTCGAACTTGTCGACATCCACCGCGTTGACGCCCAGACGCCACACAAAACCGTACTTGCCCTGCGCGGCCTCGGGCAGGTTGTCGACGGTGCCGCCGTATTCGGTCGATTCACTCGAGGAGTTACCCGTAGTAAAGCCGGCGTTGGCACCAAAGCACAGGCCGCCAAACAACTCGTGCTTTGCGAGCTTCGCGCCCATGACAACGCTGCCGTTCAGCGTCAAGCCGAGCTCGAGCTCCTGCTCCTTGCCCTCCTCGACTTCGATGGTCTGCTCAACGCTCGCCCCCGACTGCGCGGCGGCGCCGTTAAACCCATCGTGCGTGTAGGAGCGCGTTACGCCAGGCTTGCCCAGGCCAAAGGAATCCCCAACGGGAGTCTCGCCGTTGAGCGTCGTTTGATAGGTTCCGGGTTCTCCCGACCGGTTGGTCAAAAAGTAGCTGAGCGGCGTCATATTGTGCTGTTTGGCAATGCGGTCATAGGCCTCGACATTAACGACCGAGGTCTGCGCGCCGAGCGACACGGGCGCCGCCATCACGCCCTTGCCACCAGTTTCCTCATTTTCGATCTCATACTCGTAATAGACCATCGGAATCGTGTAGAGCACGGCCTTGTCACCCTCGCCGGCATGCGACTCATAGCTTACGCTTGCGCTGACCGTGCGCTCGCTCCGGTAGTCATAGCATCCCTCGGCGGCAAAATCGACTGAAGCATTCATCGCGACCAGGGGCGGACCGGTCTGCACCTCGACGGCAACGCCCAACTCGGCGCCAATGGTATAGCCCTGGGATGTCCCCGTGCCCTTTTCCTCTCCGTATGACGTGCCGCCCAACACCAGATAGCCGTATGCCTGCTCCAGATCCTCAACATAGGGCGCATCCTGCAGCACGGCAAGCACGCGCGGGTTGGTATAGACCTTGTAGCGGTCCTTGTACGTGATCTTGACGCTGTCGTTGTCGACATCGGGCAGCGCGAGCGAGATAAATGTGCCGTAGGTAGTGCCGCGACGGTTGCTCTCGCTAATCACCTGCTCCTCGCCGCGGCGCACCTTTCCGTTCTCGTCGAGCGAAAAATGCGAGGCGGTCATCCAATAGTAGTCATCGTTCTTGCGCAGGTCCTCGTCGCGGTGCTTGCCCACCACGGCGATAAAGCTCTCGTTATAGCGGTCCGAACACGAGACGCTGCCCGCCTTGACGTCGCTGATCCACACCTGCTCTATACCCTTGTGGTCATGCTTGTTGCTGCTGTTGTATTGCTGACCGCTCATGCTCATGGTTCCGACCATGGACCCCAAGCCCTGAGCCCCGCTCTGTGCCGTGTTGCAGGCAAAGTCGCGGAACACATCGCCGCCCACGAGCACCTCGTCGACCGCCAACTGCTCGGACAGGCCGTCAAGGTTGGCAGTGGCAAGGGCAATAGGCGCCAAGGTGCACGGATAGCGCTTATCCTGAGCGCTATCCTTCCATGCACTGTTGGGCACATGCATCAGCCCATAGGAGGCGAGGAGCCCGTCTCTGTATTCCTTGCAATCGGAAAGCTTGAACTCGCCAGACTCCGAGTCAAAATACGCGTAGCGGTACAGCGCGCCGTACAGCCCCTTGCTACCGTCAGAAGCGCCGTAATCAAAAGCGCTGCGTTGCCAGTCATAGCCCGCAAGAATAAGGCCCGTGACGGTTTCACCCGTCTTCTTTCCTTCTTCATCGTAGGCGGCAAACGTGCCGAACGTCGCATTCGCAGCGACCATGGTCTTGCCGTTCGCGGAGAGGGAGATTGCGCCCGCGTCGCCCAGAGCATCGACATGGACGAGCGCACCCTTGGATGCATCCCACGAAAACAGCTCGCAATGCGTCGACTTATCAATATTCTTCTTGCCGTAGGGTGCCGAGACCACGATGGCGAGGTCATCGCAAAAATCGCGATCGAGGTCGCCGGCCGATAGCGAAACGACAGGAGCTGACTGAAGCTGCGTCCAGGAGTCGTTCCCGCCCTTGTTGTGCGTGGTGTAGTCCGCGGCGTTACCGGCATCGATCTTGACGACGCTTTGCTTCCAGTTGCCGCCCTCCAAGTCATACATGTCGACTACAGCCTTGCGCACGCCGTTCTCGTCGACATAGCAGCCCGCGTAGACAAAAAGCTCGTCGACGCCGTCGCCATCGACATCGCCCGCCTCGACATCAAAGACGGCGTCGTGCTCTTGCAGGTAACCGGCATCCAGGTACTTAAAACGGCCTTCGTACATCATATTAGTGTTGACCGTCACCGGCAGGTGTGTGTCGAGAGTGCGCGTACGCCCGTTGCTAAACGAGTAGAGGACCAGCTCAACCTTTCCGGCGTATGACTTGCCGTCAATCGTCGTGGAGGAACTGTCGCCGTAGGCACGGAGCTCGGCAACGCGGCTCTTTTTGCCCGTGCTGGCGTCGCTGCAGAACTCAACACTCGTGGCGTGAATGCCCGAGAAACCGTTGTTGTCGTTGGCGAGTACTGTTGAGGACTCATTGTTGCTTAGGTACGACCAGGTGCCGCCACCGTAGTCGCTATGCTTGTAGAGATCGCTGTTCGTATCGAAGTTGTTGACGTTTTGCCAGAACTTTGCGGCGCCCCACACACTTCCATAGCCATCGGTGAGTTTGCTGCTGCCGCCAATGTCACCGCGCTCGACGTTCTCGAGCTTGTCGCGCAGAGTGTAGCGATTGCCATGGCTACCGTTAGCCGCCATATAGACCTCGCTGCGCGTGGCAAACGTCGTGGGGGTATCAGTGGAATAGGGGCCAACGGTATCGGCCGGAATGTCCTCGCTCGTGCCCAGACCCAGGGCTTGATAATCCTGCTCGGTCATATCGGTGATTGCGGGCGCGTCTGCCGCCTGGGCAACCTGGGGCGTGGCCGTGAAGCAGGCGACGCTCGTGGCGATCAACGCAGCAAGCGCCGCCGTCCCAACAAGCGGGATTTTCGACAGCCTACGGATACGGGGGTGTGGAACGTACATGAGGGACCTCGCTTTATTCGAGTGGAGTGGACTCATTTTTGCAAATGATACATCCGATGCCCGATATCACGTGTCTCATTTTCGCCAACGGCGTGTCTCATTTTTGAGAATCCGAGATGCCGCGGAAATCTTATCCCAGCTCAAAGGCCATTTCTGGGATGTATTTTCCGTCGAGTGCCTCATCGGGAAACTGCATCCCATTTCAAAGGCAAATTCCGGGACGCATTTTTCGAAAGCCTGCCCATCCGGAAAGCCCGTCCCACTTTGGACGCATCCGGGCACGGAACCATCGACCTATCAGGCCTCCCATCAATAAAGAGGCGTCCTCCCGGGCGGCGGGGCACGAAGTTCATCGCGAGTTCCGCACGCAAAGAAGGCCACTTAATGTGGCCTTCGTCTTGCGCAGGACTGTAGAGCAGGGAACTTCGTGCCCCGACGCCCGGGGGGCGTTGCGTTTAGAAGATGGATCCAATGCGCTCTCCGTGCGAGCAGGACTGTAGAGCAGGAAACCTAATATTCCGCCGCCGGGCGGGCGAAACATTTTGAAGATGGACCTAGCGTTTATTCCTTCGGGACAAGATCAGCGCAGCCATGAAAGCGATAATCGCTAGCGTTAGCAGCGTCAAAAGCAGAGCGAGCGAGTTGTCGCCCGTCGCAGCCAGGCCAAACAGGCTGGGCTTTTTGGAGCCAGCGGGCTGCGCAGGAATTGTTTCGCCATCGTCCTCGGCGGTGATCTCCCAGCGAATGGTCTTGTTTGCGTCGGCAAGCTCGTTGCCCACCGACGTCGGGACACTCAGCTGCAGATTGAGCACCGTGCTGCCATCGCTCGTGAACGTGGCGACCTGCGTGGGATAGGCGAACACGCTGCCCGGCGTTCCCGTCTGGAGCCAACCGTCAGACGCATCGCCAGCCGACGCCGTTAAGGTAATGGGCGACAGCAGGTGTGCCGTCTCGTGATCGACAACGGCCCGCACAAACACGCGTACCTGGGACTTTACGCCCGTGGCACGAACCTCAATCTGCTGCTCGCGCGCATCGCCGGGCATTAGATCTTTAAAGGCGGGAAACAGATCGGGCTCCCCCGAGGAGCCCGTCGCCCCCGTTACCGTCAGCTGGCGCGCATTTCCGTCATAGGCAATCGCGGGACTATCGGCAAACGCGCGGGCGGGAACGGCGAGCGCGACCACGCAGAAAATGGCCGCGACCATGCAACGCAAGGAGCGCGCAACGCCTTTGCGAATCGGGAACGCCATACTTACGCACCTCCGTGCGGCGGCACCAGCACGCCATCTTTGACCGTACAGTTCCATGCCTCGGTGACCGCATCGTCGGGCGTGGACTGAATCGCCTGAGTCGAAATGTCGACGACTAGGTTTTTACCATCTGCCTTCTTCTCGGACACGCTCTTGATGAGCACGCCCGTCTTGTCGAGCGGCTTAACAGAAGACGTCCAGTAGTAGAACCCGTCGCCTCGCAAGAACCCAAGACGAAGGGCTGTTAGTGGCGGAGGCATCGCCTTTATCGCCCCACTCAATGGTGTAGTCGGTGCCGGCAACCGGCTCATCCCACAGGCGCGCGCCATCCTTATCCTGCCAGTAGATATCCACCGCGACACGCAGGTATGCCGGAGCCGAGCCCGTGTTTTTTACCGAGACATCCCTTTTCACGTTGTCCTTGAGCGTCTCGTCCACCGAAGGCGACACCGAGCCAAAGCCAAACTCGTTGACGAGCACGCCCGTAACCGAAAGCCACGCAAAGGTGCCGACGACGCCGGCCAAAAGGAGGACGCCGGCAAGGAGGGCGACGATCCGCTTGCGCTTAGTCATCCTTGTCCTCCCTCCTCGGCGCGCCGTTTTCCCAAACATTCTTGGCACGCGAGCCGCCATCGACCCATTTGTCCTTCGCGCGCGTGTTGACGCACGTCACCACCGCATCGCCCGCGCTCGAGGCGGACGAGATGGTCAGCTCGGCAGATTTACCGGGCGCCTTGCCCGGCGTGCTCAGCTCGCCCTCGTAGCGCCATGCCCAATTCGTGTCTTCCTCGACGGTATAGATGCCCGTCGGCGCGGCGAACTGCACGCTGCCGACATACCAGGTCTCACCGTTTTCCTGCTGCCGCTTATCGACCTTCACCTCGACCACGCGTATCTCGGGAGAGGCTCCCTCCGCCGTCTTCGTCACCTTAAAGCGGAACGTCTGTCCCATGGCGCTGGCATCGGTGGTCTTTTTGACGATCGTCAGCGCATGGGTCTTGGCGAAGTTGAACACGGCATTGCCGGGAGCCTGCCCCCCTTCGCCCGTCTTCTTGGACTCCAGGCGGTTGGCCAAGTCGAACGAACCGTTACCCGAGCCCAGGCTGTAGAGCGAGACATACTGGTCGTTAACGGGTTCCTCCGCCATGGACGCACCAGGACCGTAGCTCGCCCGCTTAACGGTAACAGTCAGCTGCGTCCCCATAAACGGCTCGGCGAAGCAGGCCTTAAACGGCGCCTCGTCGGCGTTGTTGTCGACTGTGTTGCCAGCGGTGGGATCGAGCAGCCACTTAAGCTGCGCGGTCATGGCTACGGGCCTCTCGGTATCGGACGTATCGTTGGCGGCCACTCGATACGTCACCGGATACAGATCCATGTCTCCCTTGACCGGCTCGCCCTTAAACTCATCCCAAGACTTCGCAGCACCATTGGCAGGCACATATCGCCATTCCAGGAAGAGTTCGCGCACGTCACCGTTAGCCGCCGCCCGCTCATCAAGCAGCGCGACGATCTTGGAGTAGGCGTCCGGGTCGTACGCGACGGACTTTTGCTCCATCTCGGGATTGCCGTTGTTGTCATAGACCGGTTTGCCGCTCTCATCCACCTTGGGAACCTCGACGTTATGGACAAAACCAGCGCCTGTCGCGCGATCGTCGCCCGAGTCGACCGTCGCCGTAAAGATGGGCGCGCCGTCAACGCCGTGATAGCACACCTTATACGGCGTAATCTTATACACCGCGGTATACGTTACGTCCTCAAATGGCTCACCGCCCTCGAGAGGGTACTTCTCATCGTCGGTCATCAGGGTGTATTGGCTATCGGATTTATAGTCGCGCGACCAGCCGACAAAGTCGTACTTGGTGCCGTTTTTGCCGACAACCTCGGTTGCAGCTTTTACCTCCAGCGAAATCTGATCGCCAGAGTCGGTGCGCGAAAGCGAGCGTACGGATTCGGGGCTATTCAGATTGCCATCGATATTCGATTGGACTTTTACCGCGCAGGCACGGTAAACCGGGTACAGCTCCATGGGAGCCTTGACCACAGTGTTTTTGTTCACCATGGAAAGACCGTCTGACCAAACGACATAGCCGTTGCCGGCAGTCGGCCTGGTTTCCGTCCATCCCGCGAACACGTTGTATGCACCCGTTGCGGCATCGATTTCGTTAACCTTATACGTTGGCAGTGGGATGCCATCCTTAAGGCTGCCGAGCGTATCGTCCGGCTGGGCTACCTTGCCATCCACATCCTTGGCATTGAGGTGGTACACAACCGCCAACGGCGAATAGTACGCCACAAATGTATAGGCTCCGCCAGGTTCCACCTGATGGGAATACGAGTTACCGTCGGCAGAATCGAGCTTCTCGACCTTCCCGTTCGGAAGTTCAATCTCGACCTTCTGCAACTTATACAGCTCACCGCCTGCTTTATAAACCGGCGTCGTAACGTCAGGGGTCACCGTTGCCGTAGCAGGATCGGTGTCCGCGTTGATAACGGGAGCGATGTTGTAGCTAGGCACATTGACCTTGTCCGTGCCATCGAAACCTGCGCGATGCAGGTTGGTGGTGTAGCTGACGTTGTACTTTGCGTATACGGGATACGCGTCCTGCCACCGCGTGACCGTGGAGGCATCCGTCGCTAGATACGGCCTGGCCTTGTCCGGATCAGACGTGGTGAAGTTATCGTCCTTGACATCGTAGATGTAGTTCCAGACGGGAGAGTCCTTCTCGACCTCAGCCGTAGAGATCCAGCCCAGGAACTTATAGCCCGGCACGGCCATCTCGGCATCAGTCGGCGAAGACTCGAGGGTCAGATTGGGATTTGTAATTGTGTCGCTGTCCCCGCCGGAATTCTTATCAACCGTATCATTCGTATAGATGAATGGATACTTGTACGTGTAACGAGGATCCTCTTCGCCACTCTTCTTTTGGAGCAAATTGCTCTCGTAGCGACGTGTCGTTTTCTTGCAGACCGTGCCATCTTTCTTATAAAAATCGACACGCGTCGTCACCATCGCACGCATGCGGTATTTCGAAGTGTAATCGATTGAAGCCTTTACGGGATTATTGAGATACGTCCATCGACCGCCGCTTCTCTCAAGCGTCCAAAACTTCAAGCTATAACGATCGCTAGATGGCGTAAAAGTGTACTTCAACGCATTAATAACCTTTTCATCGTCAATCGTTCCAGAACCTGGGAAATCTGTATCCACAAGGACATTCTTTAGGGTATCCGCCCCCGTATCGTTTCTCACGTTATGCGAATATGCGCTCATGGGGGCCACGATTCGCTTATTGCTGTCGTAGTACCCCTCTGCACACTCGCCCCTATAGGCATTCTTATCGCCATGATTAACGTGCTCGGAACCCCAGTGCACCACGTTCTCTCGAACATAACTTGTGCCAACCTGATCGTTAAACGGTGTATTGTACTCGTTCCATACAGAGCAAAGGAGTTCCGACTTCGTGTATTCATCGTTCGCGTACGCGCGGACGTAATAATCCACGCGGTACTCAAAGCGGGCGATGTAGGTGTGCGGCACGGTTAGATCGACATCGGCAGGGAGTTTATAGCTGGGGTCGCGGCTTACGCGCACCTCGAGCGGGGCATCCTCGGTCCCCTTGTTTTCATACCAACCCAAGAAGCGGTAGCCGTCGGGCAGGGTGCCGCCATCGGATAGAGGCTTATTGTTCACATCGCGTACCTGCACGGTATAGGAGCTCGTTCCATTCTCGCCCGGCTGCACGTCCACATGAGTATTGCCCACGTCAACGCGCTGGGTCACATCACCGAGTTCATCCTGCTCATTGCCTTCGAACACCGTCATGATGTTCGAAACGTAGTCGCTGTACACGGGATAGAAATCGGTGGGACCGACCACGGTGATCTCGCTACCCGCAGGATAAAAAGCTCCCTGATTTTTAAGATCTGCCAGCTGAGGAGAGGTAATGGCAGCATAGGCGCCGTTCATGCTCTTATCGTCGTTCGGCTGCGTGGTCCAGCCGATAAACGTCGCGGTTTTCGACAAGCCGCCGCGATCCGCGGGGGCAGCGGGCGTCAAACCGACGCCATAGCGGTACCAGTCCGTGGACTGATCGTGTGCCTTGCCGTCTTTCCAATTGAGCGTCTCGCCTTTAACGTTATAGAACAGCACCTGCGCCTCGTATGAAGCGATAAAGAGGTCATTGCCCTTGAAGCCCTCACTCTTGGCATGATCCTTGCCGTTGTCGGCAGTGTAGCTAGACGTCGTCTCGTGCTTCGTGTTGTCCTGAACGCGCTTGCCATCCTTCACCGCAGCGTCATCGGTCTTGCCGTCAAACCAGCTGTTGTCTTGTCCAATTCGGTTCACACGCACGTCGGGCTCGCGGAACCAGCCCATAAAGCGGTAGCCGCCGTTCGCCTCGCTCAGCCCCTCAGGCCTTGCAGAGGTCTCCTGCTTAAACGTCACCGACGTATCGCCCCGGGCCAAGCCCTGAGCCGTTCCCGCCAGCACGGCGCTCACGGCAAAGGTGTACGGATCCGTGGTCTTCTGATCAATACCAAGTTTGGTCGCCTCGATTGTCGCGGTGCCCGCGCCGGGAAAATCAATCGTCGCCTTAACGCTCTGGCCATGCACGGGGATATTCAGTTTGTAATCCATCGCCCACTCATTGGTGTGCTGGCCACCCAGGGCATCGTCGTTAGCGGTCGAGCGCATGGTACCGGCACAGAAGTCGTAGTCGTGCTCTTCCCATAGCTCACGCGTGATGTAGCGCTCGTCATCCCACGGACCATAGCTGTCGCCCTTGGTGGTACCGTCACCGCCAAACGAAGGGATCTTCTTTTTGGCAGGATTGCCCTGGCTATTGCCAGAAAGGCTCACGCTCGGCTTAAAGTAGCACTCGGTGACCGTGGCGTCGCCCTTGTTGGCGCGTGCAGCAATACCGCCCAGGTTCACATCGTTTTGAATAATGGGGATCACGGCGATGGGGTTGTACTGACGCGAGCTCAGATCGCCCGCAAAGTGGCTTCGGACAAGCTCATTGCCTTCTTCGGTTAAAATACGGCCCGCCAGTCCGCCTGTCCACGCGCGCGTCACGGAAATGACGCCCACGTACGACGCGGCATAGCTGTAGCACTGCGCCGTCGAGAAGCAGTCGATAATCTTGGCGTTACCCGCCATACAGCCCACAAAACCCGAGGCGTACACGTTGTTGCCGCCCAGGGCGCCAATGGCCACATCGTATTTATTGGTGACGTCGGTCATGCCCTTCTCGGCAATCGAGCCATCCTTTTTGCGCGTAGGCGTCACGCGGCAATACTCGATGGTCGAGTTCTTAACGTAGCCGGCAAACGCCGCCATATACAGGCCCTCGCCACCGATTGCCTGTACGCCCGAAGTCGTGTTGTTAACGGCGCGACCACCACGGACCTCGCAGTTGTAGAGCGTGCAGCCGTCGAGTTCGCCGGCAATCAGGCCCCCCTCAAAGCCCGCATTGGTAATCACGTTGAGCATGTTGTTGGCGCACGTAACGTGCAGGGTGCTCTCCATGACCATAACGTTTTCGAAGCGAGTGTTGACGGCCTTGCCCACGATAATGCCGCCGCGAAAGACAGCCCAAATGTTGGCATCCTTGACCAGGAAGTTCTTGATGGTAGCGCCATCGGTCTCGGCAAAAAAGCCCGTATCGCGCTCGGGATCCAACATATTGTTGGCGTAGTCCAGACCTTTAACGGTGTGGTTCTGGCCATCGAAAACGCCCCTAAAGGGATGCTCCTTATTGCCAAAGGAGAGGTGCTTGACCGTGTTTGAGACGATGGTCTTCATGTCCTCACCATCGAGCTCAATATCGTTATCGAGATAGACGTGCCAATCGCGCGTGTCGCGCTCGCGCGAAAGCGCCACGCACGACAAAAAGTCAGCCTCGTTTTTGATGTGGAATTCGGTTTTACCCTCGGCATGCGCCACCGCCGGCAGCACCATAACGCAGCAAAGGGCAATCGCCGCGACGGCAATCAGCCTGCTGAGCACACCTCGATTTCTGTTCTTGATCTTCATAGGCTAGTTCGCCTCCGGCCAGCCCACGACGTCGAGCACGTCGAGGACGGTATCGTTTGTCTGCTGGTTTTTGGCCTGCACGGCCTGGACGTCGATATCGAGCCTGAACGAACCGTCGCGCGCGGCATCGTGGTAGTCGCCCACAAATCGCAGCGAGTCCATGAGGCTCTCCGTCATGGCACCGGAATCGAGCACGCCCCCGCGTCCGGCCAATCCGCGGTAGTAGTACCACCCATCGCCGCCATCGATCCACGGGGACCCCTCGCCCGCGTTCACGTGAAAGGCGACGTTGCCCGAGGCGTCCGCACTCGAACCGTCGGGCGCCACCGACGTCATGCGCAGGCGAGCGCGAACGTACTCAGGCTGCGCGCCGGCGTTCTCCACGCGCACGATGCGGCTGATGTCAGAGCCCCCGGCCTTGGTGTCGGGATAGTCCCCGTGCTCGTCGGCCTCAAACGGAATCTCCTCGCCCTGCTCGTTTAGGGTGTATTCGCAGACTCGTACCTTCACGCTGCCAAACGATAGGACGTTGTTCGCCGGAACCATATCAACGGTGAAAGCCAGCGTGCCGCACAGGCACGCCAGGGCCAACAGCGCCACCGCGGCAAGCGCCAAGGTGCGTTTCTGATTGTCGGAAAGATTGTTGAGCATTACGTTCGCCAGTCGTCGATAAAAAGGGGACCGAGATCCCGACCCGAAAATGGGGATGGGGAGCGGGCCGGAATCTCGGTGGGGTGGGGATTAAGCCTGAGCCTGAGTCTTAGCCCATTCCTTGGCCTGCGCGATGGCGTTCTGGGCACCACCCTGGTCAGCGCCGAAGATGTAGCAGGAGACCGTCATAGCAGGATTTTCAACGGCATCCGTGCTGTTCATGGCAGCCGGGATATGCACGGTGCTGAACAGCTCGCCGGTGTAAGCAGCCTTGCCATTAGCGGGGGTAAGCTTTGCAGGAGTGTCGGTTCCGTCAGCGGTATACATGAACAGACCGCTCACGTACTGGCCTTCGTTGCCGTTGGTCTTCACCTGGTCAGTAGCAACCGGCTTCCAGCCATTGTTAAGGTTGAAGTACGGGGTCTTGGCAAGCGCGCCTTCACCGTCCTTCACGATGGCGTTCTTCACGTAGACGAACACATAGGAGCTATCGGAATCCTTGCCGATACCGACGTTGGGGTTCTTATTGATGTTGGTGTCGGGAATCATCTTGGAGTCCTTCACCCACTTGGTCTCAAACAGATAACCATCCACTGAGGGGTCCGTGGGATCAGTGCCGGGCTTGTCCGGCTGATCGGGGTCGGGCTTCACTTCGGGCTTGCCGATGCTGCCAACCGTAAATTCGTTCTTCAGCGACTGCGTAGCCGACAGCCAGGCGTAGGTGCCCACGCCGGCGGCCAGTACCAGCAGCAGCAAGGCGGCAATGATGCCGTAGCGCTTTTTCTTCTTGTTTTCCATCGTTCTCTTCCTTTCCAGAATCGTCTTCCCCGACGGCAACCCCAACTGCCGCCGACACTTCTCCCTGCCGTTATGAACGCCGCTCCCTCGCATGCGCGCGGGCATGCATGCCCGCAGATTCGTCGGGAACCATTCGATCGAGCACAATCGACGCCGCGACCAGCAGCGCCAGAACGGCCACTACAACAAGCAAACCGGGCATCGTCGTGCAATATGCGTTAACGAAGCCCAGGTAAGGGACACAAAAAGAAACGACGCCGATCACGCGTGAAAAAGGCGTCTGCTCGGCGTCGTGCATGATGGTTCCATCTGCATTTTTGTTTGCGATTCCCTGCGTGCTGATCGTCTGCGCCACAGGGTCGACCTCGTACACCTGGTGAGTCACCACGGCGCCGTCCGATCGGTAAAAAGTTGCATTGTCGCCCATGGCAATATCCGTTGGATCAACCTGGTGAACAAACACCATGGAACCAACGGGAAGCTCGGGCTCCATAGAGCCAGAAAGCACTGCATAGGGCGTATATCCAAATGCACGAGGAACGAAAGAGACGGCGGCAAGGGCTATGACGAGCGCAATCGCCAAGCTACTAAGAAGTACAATAAAATGTTTGAGTCCGCGAGCCGTCAAAGCGTTTAATCCATCCCCATCAAGGCCATATTCGATCCATTCAAGGGCCCGCCACTTTCCTCAAACGCTACAGGGCCCTTGAAAATGGGATTCGGAAAAGCCAATTTGAAATCTTTTTCATGGCATATACCATACTGTTGACCTTTACTTTTTGCAACACTTGACAGCGAAATGCTCAGAAATTGGCGTGAGCAGTCTTTTATACCCGTACCGGCCTGCCTTGTTCGACACCTGCAACCAACCCCCTACGCTATTTCTTCACGCTAAGTCTGCTTTGTTGTACAACGCAAATGATACTAGCCCCCCCCCCCATTAAAATTGCTATTCAATATTTCATTTCATTCCAAGCTTCGCCATGTATCAGAATCTTGGCAAGATACGGTCACTCCACACCAAAGCTTTCCGAAAACCCGTCCCGCTCTGGGCACATCTGGGCATGGAATCACCAGCTTATTAGGCCTTCCATCAATAAAGGGGCGCCCTCCCGGGCGGCGGGCACGAAGTTCATCGCGAGTTCCGCACGCAAAGAAGGCCACTTAATGTGGCCT
>OBXK01000253.1_pt1 | contig 32374 bp, 26 predicted proteins | sample 1501371 | NCBI WGS metagenome assembly OBXK01 (sample SAMEA2580154, study PRJEB22360) | human gut metagenome | biome: human gut; feature: human-associated habitat; material: faeces | place: Denmark | collected 2008/2010
CCTACTTTGCGTCGTAGGCCTCGGCGTCCCACCAGTCGAGCTGGGCGATGTTGTCGCGAATGTGCTGGCAGCTCTTGTGGAAGCCCTCGAGCTCGTACTCGGACAGGTCCAGCGTGTAGACCTCCTCGACGCCCTCGGCGCCGATCACGCACGGCAGGGAGGTGAAGATGCCCTCCTCGCCATACTGGCCGGTCATAAGCGTGGAGGCGGAAAGCACGGCGTGCTCGTTGTGAAGCACAGCGGCGCAGACGCGCGCGGCGGAGTTGGCGACGGCGTACTCGGTGCACTGCTTGCCCTGGTAGGTCACATAGCCGCCCTTGCGTGCAAGCTCCTCGACCTCCATGTGGTCGAAGGCGTACTTGTCGGGGTTCTCGGCCTGAAGCTCGTTAAGGCTCTTGCCGGCGATGGTCGCGGCCTTAAAGGCTGCCAGTTGGCTAAAGCCATGCTCGCCGATCATGTAGGCGTCGATGGACTTGGGGCTCACGCCGACCTTCTTGGAGATCTCGGTGCGCAGGCGGGCGGAGTCCAGGCCGCAGCCCGAGCCGATGATCTTCTTGGGATTGTAGCCGGTCAGGTGCCACAACTCGGTGCACACGACGTCGCAGGGGTTGGAGATGCTCACGAAGATGCCGTCAAAGCTGGCGTCGACGATGCGCTTGGCAAAGGTGCGGGCGGCATCGGTGGTAAAGAACAGCTCGCCGTCACGGTTGCCGGCGGCCAGCGCGACCTTGCCGGCGGCGTTGACGATAACGTCGCAGCAGGCCAGCTCCTCGTAGTGGTCGTAGCAGTTGACGATCTTGGTGTTGTACGGGACAAACGAAAGGGAGTCGCGCAGGTCCTGGACCTCTGACGTCACCTTGGCCTCGTTGATATCGCACAGGTACAGCTCATCGGCAATGCCCTGCATAAGTAGGCTGTTGGCGACATGTGCTCCTACGTGGCCCTGGCCGACCACACCGATCTTACGCGTCTGGTACATATATGTATCCTTTCGGCCGAGTTTTTCGCGTCGAACCATTGTAGCTTCCTGCCGCCACTTTGCCAGGCTAAAGCGCCGTAGATTTTTGGGACATGCCTTAATCTCTACTTTTGGAGTGATTTGGGCCGCTGACGGCATCGCTGGGCGATGCGCTCGCGCGGATGGGGCCGGTCGTTGTACCATAGCTGCAACTGACTCGTAAGGAGCATCCATGCCCATTCGCATTCCCGACGCCCTCCCTGCCGCCGCGCAGCTCGAGAGCGAGAACATCTTTGTCATGACCGAGTACCGCGCGCTGCACCAGGACATCCGTCCGCTGCGCGTGCTCATCCTCAACCTCATGCCCACCAAGATCGCCACCGAGACGCAGATCATGCGCAAGCTCTCCAACACGCCGCTGCAGGTGGAGGTGGACCTGCTGCGCACTAAGACGCACGAGGCCACGCACGTGAGCGCCGGCCACCTGGAGACGTTTTACCGCACGTTCGACGACATCCGCGACATCCACTACGACGGCCTGATCATCACGGGCGCGCCGGTGGAGCAGATGCCGTTCGAGGAGGTCGACTACTGGCCCGAGCTCTGCCAGATCATGGATTGGTCCACCACGCACGTGCACTCTACGCTGCACATTTGTTGGGGCGCGCAGGCCGGCCTGTACCATCATTACGGTATCCAGAAGCACGACCTGCCGGCAAAGGCGAGTGGCGTGTTCGAGCATTATCTGGTGAAGCCGCAAAGCCCGCTGGTCCGCGGCTTTGACGACCGTTTCTATGCCGTGCATTCGCGCAACACCGATGTGCGCCGCGAGGACGTGGAGGCCGAGCCGCAGCTTGAGGTCGTGGCCGTGTCCGACGAGGTGGGCCTGTACATCGTCAAGTCGACCGACAGCCGCCGCTTCTTTGTCTTTGGCCATCCCGAGTACGATACCGATACGCTGCGCCTGGAGTACGAGCGCGACGTGAAGCGCGGACTCAACCCTCAGGTGCCGGCGCATTACTTCCCGAACGACGACCCCACCGCCGAGCCGCGCAACGTCTGGCGCAGCCAGGCTCAGCTGTTCTACACCAACTGGCTCAACTACTACGTCTACCAGACCACGCCCTACGACCTGGCCCGCGCCGGCGAGGAGCACTAGGCTGCGGCCGTGGCTGCGACTGTGGCTGTGCTCACGGCATGACGAGCGTGGATTTTCGGATACACGAGCGTGGATTTTCGGACGTTTACAAATCGAGCGTGGATAATCTCCCACTTTTGGCTTGAAACTAGGCTCAAAACGGGAGATTATCCACGCTCATTTTTTATATGTAGATGCCGATGGCTCGGCTAAGAGACGGTGTGTGCAGAGGCAAGTTCGCATTTGGCGTGGTCTTGAATCTCGACGGGTTTTTCTTTCTGATAATCCGATGGACCAAGGCATCAAATTGTGGAGACAGGGACCTCTCGACAACCGCCCTACCTGCAGATATAAGCCATCAGCCTAAAACGTCCAAAACCGTCAAGCATTTGGTCAGCGCCTGGACAGCATTTGGTCAGACTTCGCATGAAACCGTCTGGTACGTTTGCGCCGTTCCAAGAGTTGGGAGGCGACATGGGAAACATGACGGCGAATCAAAGACTTACAAGTCACATTAAAGCATGCGAACAGCAGATGAGCTGCGTGTACGCACGCACGACGGCGGAGGCAAAGCAGATTGAGCGGCGGGTGGCGGCTGGAAGTCTAGGGGCGGTCATGCCGGGGCTGTATGCGCGTCCGGATTATTGGTCCGAGCTCAAGTTTCGGCAGCGTTATCTGCATCGGGTGCGGGCCCTTGCGCAAAAGCATCCCGACTGGACGTTTTGCTCCTATACGGCGGCTGTTATCTATGGCCTTTCGGTTTCGCATGCCAATTTGACGCACATCCATATCGCCGCGGCGCCGGCGCAATCGACGACGCCCGGCTCTCAGGTGATTCGCCATCGTTATGCTCGTCAAACACGGGCAATCCAGATGGATATTGCCGTGACCGATATCGATCAAACGATTACGGATTGCCTGGTCGATGCGTCGTTTGTCGAGGGACTGATCATTGCGGACTCGGCGCTTCATGAGCAGCTGTTGTCGAAGGAGCATCTCGTTGAGGCAGTCGACAAGCTTGGCTTAAATCGTCGCGGTGTTGTGACGGCGCGAAGTGTTGCGCGGTGTGCCGATGGCCTATCGGAAAGCGGTGGCGAGTCCAAGACGCGCGCCCTGATGATCGAGCGCGGTTGGCAGACGCCGGAGCTGCAAGTTGAGCTGTTCGACCCGGTTGAGCCGGGGCGGCCGTATCGCGTTGACTACTTGTGGCGTGTGGGCGACCGGCTGATTATCGGGGAGTTCGACGGATTCGTTAAAAGCGAGAAGGCGGCGGAGGAGGGCAAGCTCGCGAAGGCGCAGTTTGATGAGCGCCAGCGCGAGTCGAGGCTTTCGCTGCTTGATAACTGCAAGATCGTGCGCTTGTGCTGGGATGATCTAAGGGATCCGACAAAGCTCGATCGCAAGCTCAGGGTCGCCGGCGTGCCGCGTGCGTGTTGAGGCGGTTGCAGGACGTTGAGCCGCACGAGCGTGGAAATCCGGACGGACGAGCGTGGAAATCTGGACGCGCAATGGTTGAGCGTGGATAATCTCCCACTTTTGGCTCGTAAGGGGGCTCAAAGTGGGAGATTTTCCACGCTCATCTTGCGGGTGCGATACAGCGGCGATCAGGCGCTGATGATGTGGGGCAGCGGCAGGTCGTGGGCGTCGGTGGGAACGTGGTCGACACGCTGCTCGTCAAAGGCGATGCCGATGATTTGACATGCGGGCGAGAGCGTGGGCAGGTAGCGATCATAGCAGCCGCCGCCGTAGCCCAGGCGCGCGCCGGCGCGGTCGAAGGCTACGAGTGGCACGATGGCCATGTCGAGGGCCTCGGCAGGCACGATAGGGAAGCGGTCGCTGTCGATGTCCATGGCCGCGAAGGTCCGCGTGGGGTGAGCGATAAACGGAGCCGAGGACGCATCGCCGGCGGCAACTGCCCGCATGCACATGCGCTGGCCACAAGCTGCGGCGTCTGTTGCCGAGAACATGCACGGATAGGCCACGCGCCAGCCGCGTTTGGCGGCCGCTGCGGCAAACGCGGCAGGATCGACTTCGGAACCCATCGCGGCATAGACGGCAACGATGCGCGGCGCCGCGGCATCCGAGCGATCCAACAGCTCAACAAGCCGCGCACAGATAGCGGCGGACTTTGCCGCCCGCACATCCAAATCAAGAGCATCGCGCCGAGCAATCATCGCCCGTCGCAACTCAGCCTTGTCCATCCCAACCTCCTCTAGCAAACCTGCCAAAAAGGGACAGGTTTATTTTGGCAGGTTTTATCTGGGCAAACGCGATATGGGCAGTAAAGCCACCGCAAATATGCCTGTGAACTGCGCCCTTTGTGGTTGTTTGGGCCTATGCGTTAATGCTATAACGCCGCAGCGATTGCTTCAGTCACAAACTTATTGAGTGACTCACCCTTCTTTGCCGCTGCCAGCGCCGCTTGCTTGTGGAGCTCAGAGCCCGTTCTTACGTTGAACGAGCCCTTAAAAGCCCGCTCGGGTTCCTTGCCTTTCTCGGCGCAAAACTCAAGGTAATCGTCGACGGCGTCGTGGAAGCATTGCTCCACCTCTTCAGCTGTGGAGCCTTCAAATACGATTGCGTCCCTAATGCCGGTGACCATACCTGTTAGCACATGCTGTTCGGCATCGAACTCGACCGGGGCGAAATAACCCTTGTATGCCAAAACGTTACTCATGACTACCTCCGACATCTTGCAGAAAGCGAACGATGTTTCGAATGGTCCCCGCTGTCAATTCGTCAGATGGATGAGGTGCGTGCATTACGAACATCCTGCCATCTGATAGCCTGTAGAAGCGAACGCGCGATCCGGATGTCTTGCCTTTGCTGTCCATTTCAAAGCCATACGAAGCCATGACTTTTAAAAAATCCGCATAACGATACGTCGAAGGGCAGCTGAACAGTTGGGCGATGAGTTTATCGGATCGAGTCATCCCGCCTCACATTCTGCAACTATATCTTAGTTGCAATTTAAGTCCGATGCAAGCACCCCCTACTATAGAACATGCGTACGTATAGAACAAGTGTTCGAACCACTGCAAAGGCACCTGCCCCTTCGTGGGGGTTTTGCTGGTGGGGCGGGTGTCTGCGGCGGTTTGTCTCGATCTGTAACAGTAACTCGGCAAAAATGGGCCTAGCTGTTACAGATTGAGACAAAGGGTCGGCGCCATTTGGAAACGTCTCGATCTGTAACATCTGGAGCCAATATTGCCGCCTAGATGTTACAGATCGAGACAAACTGGTGGGACGGGGTGAGCTGCCCCACCCAAGCAGCGGCAAAAGAAAAAGGTAGATTTTCAGGCATGTCCCAAAAATCTACCTTTGTGCGTTAGCCCAGCAGGTCGATGACGTTGAAGCCGGCGTTGCTCTTGGCGATGACGTCTCGGCCGCCAAAGACGCAGGTGGGCGACTCGGCTGCGATGCGCGTCACGTCGGTGCCGAGCGAGCGCAGCTCACCGGGCGTGGCGGCGAGCATCTGGGCGCGGCGCTCCTCGCGTGCGTGCGGATCGAGCCTGGCCAGGTAGGTCGTGTTGCGGCGCTTGGTGAGCGCGTACGGCTTCACCGGCGCGTCCATGCCGCTCACGCAGCTCACGATAAAGCCCTCAAAGGCGGCTTCGTCGGGCTCAAAGCTGCCGAGCCATTCGCCTGCGCGTGCCACACGCTCAATCGAGGGGTCGATTGCCGGGTCGCGGTAGGTGTAGAACGCCGTCTGACGCTCGCCTGCCGCACGGAATCCGCAGCCGTACGCGCCGCCCTTAACGCGGATTTCGTTCCACAGATAGTCGTAGGAGAGTGCGTTGGCGGTAACGGCCCAAGCGCCCGTCACGTCGATGCCCAGGCGACGCGGGTCGCACGCGCTTGCCGCAAAGCAGATATCGCTGGGGATGACGAAAGCCTCGTGGCGGTCGCGCGGCGTCGGCACCACGAGAGCGTCGCGGCCGGCATCGGCGCCGTCGCCAGTGCCCAGCCCCAGATCGCCCGCGGCGGCCCAGTACGCGTTAAAGTCCTCGTCGCTGCCGGTAAAGCTCGCCAGGCAGCCATCGGCCACAAAGATGTGGCCTGCCAGCTCGGCAAGCTTGGCGCGCAGGTCATCCAGGCGTTCGTCAAAGTGGTCGAGCAGATCGCGCAGGAACAGGTAGAAGTCCACGCCCGAAAGCTGCTCGCGCACCACGGCCGAAGGCGAGCTGTAGCTCATCGCGCGACCGAGCGCCGCCGAGTGTCCGTTGTTGATAAAGCCCTGCTCAAGCCCAATGCGAATCTGCGTGAGCACGTCGCGCACGCGGTCGGCGTCGGCATCGAGCAAAAGCGTGCTCGACCACACCTCGTGCGGCAGGCTTGCCAGCGCATCGATCTTCTCGGACAGGGCGCCGGCGCTTACCAGCAGGTAGGGGCGCACACCGTCCACGTCGGGCTGGGTCATGACCTCGGTCGTAAAGCTCAAAAAGCCGAGCTTGCCAGCGAGCAAGTTGTCGAGTTCCTCGGCCGAGTGCTCGCTCGTGGGCAGCTGCTTAAGCAGGCGGCAGAGCAGTGTCACATAGGGCAGGTCCTCAAACGCGACGCAGTTCAGGTCGAAATACTGCATGGCGTAGGCCAGGCGGTTGGTGGGGATGCCGTGGCGCAGGCAGGGGATGGGCGCAGTGGTGTCCACGACCAGCGGCGGCTCGGGGCGCGCCTCGCCAATGTCGGACACGCGCAGGCGCGGCAGCGTGGCCTTGGCCTCGGGCGTGTCTTCCGCTTCCTGCGCGGCACGCAGCACGGCCGTGCGCTCGACCACGTCGGCCAGCTCGGCATCGGTCATGGCATCGCGCTTGGCTGTCAGCTCGGCGGCCTCGGCACTCTCTGCGCCCTCGGCGGCATCCACCGGCACCAGCTCGACCAGCGCCATATGGTCGTTTTCCAGCACCAGCTCGCGCAGCAGGTCCTCAAAGTAGCTGCCGTCCAGCTCACCACGCAGCTCCTCGTACACCGGGCCGTACTTGAGCGCCAGCGTCGCGGCGTCGTCATCGTAGAGCCAGGTGCTCAGCGCGTCGCACGCAATGGCCACGCCGTCGGCGATACCGTAGTCGCGCTGGCGCAGGTCGTATTCGTTGCTGCTGATGATGGCCTCCAGGCGCTCGCGCGGGACGCCGTGCTCGCACAGGTCGCGGCAGGCGTCTTGGAACAAGCGGCGCAGCTCGCGCGCCACGCCGGGCTGCGCGTTTTGCAACATGATGAGTTCGTAGGGCTGCAGGCACTCGGCAGCGGTGTAGCTCACCACGTTGCCGCCCAAGCCGGCAGCCAGAATGGCCTTCTTAACCGGCGCTTCGTTGGAGCCCAGCAGCGCCTCGAACAGGATGTCCGCCGCGATAGTGCGCTTGCGGTCGAGCGCGCTGCCCAGCACAAGGCCTAGGCCCACCAAGGCGTTCTCGGGTGTGGTGGCCATCTCGACGCGCTTATACTCGCAGGTCACGGGCGCCTGCACGCCCAGTGGATTGGGTGCCAGCGTGGACGGGTCCTCGCCGGCGGCAACGGCTGCGTCCATGCGGCGGCTTGCGGCGCTCGGCTGCGACAGGTAGCGCTCGTTCAAAAAGGCTAACGCGCGGTCCACGTCCAGGTCGCCGTAGAGCGTGATGTAGGAGTTGGAAGGATTGTAGTGGCGCGCGTGCGTGTCCAGGAACTGCTCGTAGGTGAGCGTGGGAATCGCGCGCGGGTCGCCACCGCTTTCGTGCGCATAGGCGGTGTCGGGATAGAGCGCGGCGTTGACGGCGTCGTCCAGCACGCTCATGGGGTCGGACAGCGCGCCTTTCATCTCGTTGAACACCACGCCGTTATAGCGCAGCGTGCCCTCGCGCAGGCTCGCGGAGCTGTCGCCGTCCTCGCCCTCGGCGCCCTCCGGCAGGTCCAGCTCGTAATGCCAGCCCTCCTGCTCAAAAATGGTGGGTTTGGTATAGATGGCCGGGTTGAACACCGCGTCCAGGTACACGTCCATCAGGTTGTACAGGTCCTGCTCGTTGGTGGTGGCAACGGGGTAGATGGTCTTGTCGGGGTAGGTCATGGCGTTGAGGAACGTCTGCATGGAGCTCTTGATCAGGTCCACGAACGGTTCCTTGACGGGGAACTTGGCCGATCCGCACAGCACCGAGTGCTCAAGAATATGGAACACGCCGGTGGAATCGGCCGGCGGCGTCTTGAAGCCAATGGCAAAGGCCTTGTTTTCGTCGTCGCATGCCAGGTACAGCAGGCGAGCGCCCGATGCGGTGTGGCGCAGCACGTAGGCGTCCGAGTCGAGCTCGGGCACGGTCTCGCAGCGCTCGACGGCAAAACCGTGACAGATGGTACCGGGCACCAGCAGTGCGGTAACAGCGGCGCGCGGGTCGGTTGAGGTGGTGGGCATATGCAGTCTCCTTTGACGCCCCAGCGGGGGCGAATCGAGTCGAATCCTCGAGAGTATACCCATATGGGGCCGCAGCTCTGCGGCGAACTGGCAACGATATTGGTGGACGGCTGTGCTGGGTTGACGGCGCATGCCGCGGGTAGCCGCTGCACCCCGCTAAAGTGAAATAACACCCCGTTTACCGAATCATTTAGGAAATATATGGACTCCTAAAAAGTTCTAATACAATATAAATCAACTATCTATAAACTGCTGATTCCTTGCAAAGGTATGGTTGATATGGTTGAAGCAAATAGCGTTATCCCCCTGTACAAACAGATTGTCCGTGCGCTTTCTGATTCGATCGCCAACGGCACGTACCGTCCGGGAGATAAGCTCCCGACCGAGGTGGAGCTTATCGAGCAATTTGGCGTGAGCCGAATAACGGTTCGCTCCGCAATTAAAGAAATGGAAGATGCTGGGCTTGTTGAGAGAGTCCGCGGCAAGGGCACGTTCGTTTCGTCGGACACACAGATGTATGCCGCGGACGACCGTGAGAGCTTTACCCATTCGTGCCAACTTGCGGGAAAAAAGGCGTCTACCAGGGTTCTCGAAATGGGCTGGGACTTCCCAAGCCTGCGAGACGCGAAGTTCCTGGGCGTAGACGATACCCAAAAGGTATTGCGTAGTCGTCGTCTGCGCCTTGTGGATGGCAAGCCCACGATGCTGGAAACCAATAGCTATTCCGCTGCGCTTTCTTTTTTGGAGCACGAATCCCTCGATGATTCGCTGATGGCGGTACTCGATCGCCAGGGGATCAAGATGGGTCCCAACACGCGTACGCTCGAGGTCTGCTATGCGAGCGAGCTCGAGGCGGCATACCTTAACGTGGAGCTGGACTCTTCGCTGCTTCTGTTTGTCGATAGACGTTATGCTCCAAGCGGCGAGCCGCTTTTCATCTCCCGTCAGGTGTACTGCACCGAGCGACTGAAGTTCTACTTGTAAATTAGAGATAGATTGGTCGGTTTACCGACCAATTGTTACCGTTCGCGGATTTGGAAAATAGACACACCACGTAGGGCAGATTGCTAATATACTTTGTTGTGACAATATAGTACGTCCTATTGGTATTGGAGAACTATGAATAAGATATTGCTAGCGAGTCATGGTTATCTCGCCCAAGGCATGAAAAGCTCTCTGGAGATTCTGATGGGCACCAACGACCGAATCGAGTGCCTGTGCGCCTATGTCGATGACGATTCAAGGGACGTCGCGGCGTTGATTGATGCATGGATGGAGACGAGGGACCCTGCCGACTCTTGGTTTGTCGTGACTGACATCTTTGGCGGCTCTGTAAACAACGAATTCATTCAGAGACAGACCACCGGATCGTTTACGTTGATTACCGGAATGAACTTGCCGCTGCTGGTGGAAATGGTTACACAGCTGGATTCCCTGGATGCGGACAAGGCCAAAGCCGCGGTCGAGGGGTCGCGTCCGTTTATTCAGCTTTGCGAGGCGGCGGACATGCTTGCCGGCGCCGAGGAAGAAGAGTTCTAGTTAGTTCTGGTTCGAGCCCTAGCTAAGGGCCACGCCTGTCATTCCTTTATCACGTGCGGAGATGATAACGATGATTAAGCTTACGAGAGTTGATTACCGACTGATTCACGGCCAAGTTGCCATGTCCTGGACTCACGCTTTGGATGTAGATTGCATCCTGCTTGCCAGCGATGCTGTGGCAAAAGACGACATGAGGAAGGCGGCCTTGAGGCTCGCCCGCCCCAGCGGCGTTAAACTCGTCATCAAGGATGTTGACGCTGCTATCGAGGCGCTCAACAGCGGCGTTACCGACAAGTATTCGCTGTTTATCATCACTGAGACGATTGAAGATGTCTATCGTCTCGCTAAGGGTTGCAAAGACATCAAAGAGATCAATCTGGGTGGAACCCGAAAGACCCCTGAGACCACGCTTCATCCGACCCCTGCAATCTTTGCGACCGAGAAAGATGCCGAGCATATCCAAGAGCTCCTGGGCGATGGCGTGGCCGTCGAAATCCGTCAGGTTCCCAATGACGCTAAGGTGTTTGCCAAGGACGTTTTTTAGCCGAAAACATGCTGGTGTTCGGTATTTATTGAGCCGATACTCTATGTCTATGTCCGTCGATCATTTGATCGGCGGGCTTTTTATTAAAGAAAAATCAAAAAAATCTGAAATAGTTCTTGCATAGTTAGTTATATAAAGTATTATAACGTCATGGGATGAATGAAGGGTTCATCCAAGTGAGTTAGGAGTAAGGGATGTTCAATTTCGATGAGCCTCGTTACGAGAAGGTTGTGAGCGATGCCCTCGCTCTCCGTCCTCAGATTGAGGCTGCCGTGGACAAGGTCTGCGAGCAGGGTTATTCCAACATCTTCTTCATCGGCTGCGGCGGCACCTGGGCCCACACGCTCCCGATGAAGTATTGGGTCGAGACCACCACGGCCGACGTCGACGTCCACTGCGAGATCGCCGCTGAGTTCCTCGCATGCCCGCCCAAGACCTTCAACAAGGACTCGGTCTGCGTCTTCTCCACCCGCACCGGCACCACCCCCGAGATCATCGAGGCCGCCAAGTTCTGCCAGGAGCAGGGCGCCCGCACGCTGATGTATGTCTCCAACGACAACACCCCGGCCACCGAGTACGCCGATTACAAGTTCTTCAGCTTCGCCGAGGACGACGTTCTGTGCGAGGCCATCTATACCTACCAGATCACGCTGGTTGCCCGCTTCCTCAAGAACGCCGGCGCCTTCCCCAAGTACGACACCTTCATGGAGGAGTTCGGCAACATCGCTCCGTACCTCATCAAGGCCAAGGACGCTCAGGACGAGCGCTGCGCCGCCATGGCCGAGGACTTCAAGGACACCGACTACCACATGGTGATTGGTTCCGGCATGCTCTGGGGTGAGGCCTACGACTACGCTATGTGCATTCTCGAGGAGATGCAGTGGATCAAGACCAAGTCTATCCACGCCGCCGAGTTCTTCCACGGCACCATCGAACTGTGCGAGGAGGGCACGAGCCTCATCATGCTCTACGGCGAGGACGACACCCGTAAGCTCATGGACCGCGTGGACAACTTCACTCACATGCTCGCCGACGAGAAGAGCGTCCATGTCCGCGTGAACAAGTTCGACACCGCCGAGGTCGAGCTGCCGTTCAGCGACCCCGAGTTCCGCAAGATCGTCTCCCCGATGGTCACCTACACCATCACCGAGCGTCTGAGCTGCCATCTCGAGCACGTCCGTAACCACCCGCTCACCACGCGTCGTTACTATCACCAGATGAACTACTAATCCTCTCAAATTGCTGCGGTTGTCTGCAGGCGAGCTGCGCAGAATGCCTCGCCTGCAGACCTGTTTCTGGGGTTGATCGAAATGGTTGTCCAGTATCTTCTAGTTGCACTGGTCGCATTTATTGCGTCCATGGACGAGCAATTATTTGGCATTACGATGCTTGGTCGTCCGCTGTTTACGAGCCTGTTTGTCGGCTTGATTCTTGGCGATGTCCAGCAGGGCGTTATCGTCGGCGCTGCTTTGGAGTCCATGTTCATGGGCGCCATCATGGTCGGCGCGGCGGTTCCTCCCGAGGTCTATGCCTCCGGCGTGCTTGGCTGCGCGTTTGCCGTCATTACGGGTACGGGCACGGCAACTGCCGTCGCACTCGCCCTTCCCGTCTCCGTCTTCCTTCAGGTGTGGCGCAACTTCTGCTACGCCGTTCCGGGTGCCTTTGCCTGCAAGAAGATTGAGACCGCTCTGGCAAATCGTGATCTTGCCAAGGCGAATCTGTACCATCTGACCATCGTTCCGTTGTCGATTGGCATTCCGTCTGCACTGCTGGTGTTTTGCTCGCTGTTCTTTGGTGCCGACCTCATCAACAATGCGCTCAACGCGATTCCGCAGTTTGTGATGGATGGCCTCAACGTTGCGTCCGGCGTCATGGTCTGCATCGGCTTCGCACTTCTTATCAGGACTATGGGCGATAACAAGCTTCTTCCCTGGCTGTTCCTGGGATTCATTATGGTCATCTACCTCAAGATGGACGTTATCGGTGTTGCCGCTGCCGCTATCTGCGTTGCGCTGCTCCTGGCATTCCGCGAAGGCTCGGCCGGTCCGCAGGCGGTTGCCGAAGATGAAGAGGAGGACTTCTAATGGCTACCCAGAACACCGATCTCAAAGAGGCCAAGAAGGACGCGATTATGACTCCCGATATGTATCGGAGCATGTTCCTTCGCCAGTTTACGAGCCAGTGCTCGCAGTCGTACGACAAGATGATGGCAATGGGCTTCATGTACACCATTCAGAAGCCCCTGCGAAAGATCTATCCCAACGACGACGATTACTATGCGGCGCTCGACCGCCATACCGAGTTCTTTAACATCACGCCTCATGTGCTTCCGTTTGTAGCCGGCCTAACGGTTTCGATGGAAGAGCAGGCGGCTGCCGATAAGAACTTCGACACGTCCTCGATTAACGCCATGAAGGTCGGCCTCATGGGACCGCTTTCCGGCATCGGCGATTCGTTCTACTGGGGTACGTTCCGCGTGGTCGCCGCCGGCATTGGTATTGGCATCGCTTCGACGGGCAACCCGCTCGGCCCCATCGTGTACGCGCTCATCTACTCGGTGATTAACTTTGCAACGCGTATCGTCGCAGCCCATCTTGGTTACGACCTGGGAACCAAGTTCTTGCAGCAGTCCGAAGAGAACAACCTTATGTCTCGCATGACGCATGCTGCTGGTGTCCTCGGAATGACCGTTATCGGCGCCATGATTGCGGCACAGGTCTCGCTGTCCACGGCTTTGACCTTTGACGTGGGTGGTTCGGAGATTGTCCTGCAGGATCTGTTCGATTCGATCTTCCCCGGTCTGCTGCCCTTGCTGGCAACCTTTGCCTGCGTCGCCCTGTACAAAAAGGGCGTCAAGACCATTTGGATCATCTTGGGCATCTTTGCGATCTGCATCATCGGAACGGGCTTGGGAGTGTTCGCGGCGGCGTAAAGCCAACGGCAACAAATGATATTAGGTGGCACCGGGCCGGGATTGTCTTCCCGACCCGGTGCCACTGCTATTCTCCGACTTTGGCATTGATATCTGCGGTGCCATTCATCAAGAACAGCCTAAGAACCAGCTTGATGACATATCCCGGTTTGACTTCAGCCGCGCCAAAGACGCTGCGCTCGGCGAGCTCGCTGCAGTATGCATAGATGTCGCGGATAAGGTCCGCGCCCGAAAGCGTAAACATGTAGCCTGCGTCCGAAAGCGTATTGGGTGCGGCAGGCAACTTGGCCATGTGGCAGAACGTTTGCAGGTCGGGCGCCATAACACTCTGGTAGTCGAGGTGGCCGCTGCCATCCTGTGCGGCGAGCTCCAGCTGGTGTACTCGATCCAGCGCCGCTGCCAGCACAAAACTCGGTGTGGGAGCATTGATGTCCTCCGTGCTCGCCACGAGTCTGCCCGCTGCCTGCGTGACAAGCCAGGCGACCTCGCGCTGGCAGCGCACGGCCTTGCGCGTCACCGGCTTGATGGACGAAGAAGAAACGCTTCCCTTAGGCGAATTCGAAACAGCCACAAGACCCTCCCATGAACAACCCGGTCCAACAAGCCCGGATGAAACACGTGCTACATCAGTATACAGGGGAGTGGGGTAGCGGGGTACAAGCGCGCCAGCGGCAAACCGAGAGCATCAACGATGTGCCTCCGCTCTATTTGGATGACGGTACGTGGGTCATTAAGTACTCGGTTCAAGCGCCGGGTACCGTTGGTTTTCGAGACCAGAATTACAACCGTAAAATGCTCAACTGCATGGAATGTGGCGTCCCAGTCGGAGTCATATTTGCAACCGAGGTGGGCTATAAGCTGCTCGGCCTTGCGTTTGTTGAGCGGTTCGAGCCCGAAAACGGATGGTTTGGACCCAATACGGTGTTTCTTGAGGCCCATTGCATTGAGTTCGATCGCTCGGAAAAGAAGCGTGAAAAGGCGGGGCTTCTGCCGTATTAGCGTATTTGGCTTTGGCGGTCTTTTACGATCGTGTTGTTTGATCGGATCGCGTGGCGATGCAATCTCGCGCACGCCTGCCGGTGCATGCTCTTCCTGATTTGTATAGCGAGAGGGGAGCGAGCGTGAGCTGGCGAGGCGATATTGCGATGGGGAAGTACGGAAAACTGCCGTGTGCCCTTATAGACAACAAAATGTTTCCGAGCGTAGAAGTTGATTGCGGGTCGTTTGTCGTCGCCTGTCCTTGCTGCGGCTCGCAAATACCGTGCCTCGACATTCGGTTCATCGATGCGCGCGACAGACTTAGCGACGAAGTGAGAAAACGGACAGGTGTTCATATGCCGGTGTATTCGGAGAAATGCCCTGTTTGTGGCCTCGATATCGTGTACGACGCCGGCGACGAGGGATAGGTGATGCAGAGGAGTTGGCTGCGAGTGTCTTTTGCCTCTACAAATAAATCCCCTCACCGAGTTGCTTGTGGAACTCGGCGTGATGGTCGCGTGCCCAGGTAAAGAGCGCCTGGTCAAAGTCGGTACGCGTGGCCGGGACGCCAAAGACGCCGGCAACTTCGACGCGTATAAACTCCAGTGCCGGCAGCTTGTTGATGGCAGTGAGGGCAAACGGGGACGAGGACTCCTCGAACAGATAGCGGCTGCCTTGCAGCGCGTCGCAACTGGTGCACGTGTTGCCGAGCGACGGGGCTTTGGAGGCTCGCGCGCCTACGGGCTTGTAGCCGCAGCGCTTATGAAGGTAGTCGCGGATCTCGCCCGGCACGCAGCCAAGAGCGGGCACGATGGCGAGTGCGTTGGCGTTGGCCGTGTCGATGGCAATGTGACCGGCTTCGTTGGGCGCGTGCGCGATGGCGATGCTCTCGTCGTTATCGGCTCGATAGGGAATGCCGAAGGCCGCGACCGAGGTCTCTTTGTGACACTTCCAGCACTCGCGTTTGCCCAGTACTAGATATATATACGGCGCTGAGGGGTCGGATCGGTCAACACCGGGCAGCCACTCGGCAAAGGGCTCGGGGTTGACGCCGCTGGGCACATACCAGATCTTCTTGGTCCCGTCCCATTTGGCGCCCAGCGCCTTGGCTTCTTCTTTGTGCGAAAAGGGGACATCGAGCTCGGTGCGCATGGTGGCTCCTTGGTGCTGCAGGTGTAAGTGGCTCAAGGATACCGCAGGGCGCAGACATCGCGGCGTTTTGCTGAGGAGTTGCGGCTTGGATGGGTTCGAGACGCGTTGGCCTCGGCCTCGGTGGCTATTGACGCGGTTTTGTGCATGGGCAGGGTGGTTGCTTGGGCGGTTGGAGCAGCCAGCGGATTTGGCGACATAAAACAAAACAGCCCAGAGGACATAGCCTCTGAGCTGCGAACATTTGGTGGGCGTTAGAAGATTTGAACTTCTGACCTCTTCCGTGTCAGGGAAGCGCTCTCCCCCTGAGCTAAACGCCCGATCAAGGGTGCGCAAGCGCGCAAGGGATAATATAACGGAGCCTGAACTCGGTGGCAAGAACATTTTTAAAAATCGCTTACATTGTGGAATTCGGGGGCTTTGTCGTATCCATTTCAAAAGAGCCTGCTGCCGCGATTTGGCTGTCGCATAATGCAAGGCCATTGCGGTATCGAGCTATGGAAAGACGCCTGCGGAATTGTCCTACCGATAAGCGGACAAGCCTCCAGCTGGTGACTTCGCCGTGGTAAGGTAAGCCGAATTGTTTCCAGACTGTTTCGGGGGAGTGGAATGAGCAAAGAGTGTGTCGAGCAGGTCGAAGGCGCAGGGGCTTCGGTGCCGATGACCGATATATCGAACATTGATGTGCCCGAGGGCACCGACGAGCTCAGCCGTAGTACCCGCCGCGCCTGGCGCGGGCGTCTGAACAGCGCTTCGACGCGCAAGATGATCACGGGCGTCTTGGCTACGCTGGTGGGCGGTTCGTTTTGGGGCTTCTCGGGCACCAGCGCGAGTTTTCTGTTCGATACCTACCACGTCGATACCTTGTGGCTTATGAGCGTGCGTCAGATTCTCGCCGGTCTACTCTTTATGGCCGTGGTTGTTACGCGCGACCGCGAGCGCCTGATTAAGCTCTGGACCACACCCGCCGATTGCAAGCAGCTGCTGCTCTTTACCGCCTTTGGCCTGCTGTTCAACCAGTTTTGCTATCTTTCGGCCGTGCGCCTGACCAATGCCGGAACCGCGACGGTGCTCCAGTGCCTGCAGCTTGTTATCATCATGGGCTACACCTGCGTGATCGATTGCCGCATGCCGCGTACTCGCGAAGTCATCGGCATTGGCCTGGCTCTGGGTGGAACCTTTTTAATCGCCACCGGCGGCGACCCCACCAGCCTGAATATCTCGCCGCTTGGCCTGGCAGCAGGTCTTATGTGTGCGGTCAGCGCCGCGTGTATGGCGGTGATTCCCGCCAAGATCCTGCCCGAATACGGCAGCCCCATCGTCACGGGCTCGGCAATGCTCACGGCGGGCGTGGTCTCGTGCGTCTTCGTGCAGCCTTGGGCGCATATGCCGGCGCTCGACGCCGCCGGCGTCGAGGCGCTTGCGGTGTTCGTGGTTATCGGCTCGTTTTTTGCTTACATGCTCTATATGCAGGGCGTTAAGGACATCGGCTCGGTGCGTGCGAGCCTCATCGGAACTGTGGAGCCGGTTTCGGCGACCATCACCAGCGCCGTTATGCTGGGCACGGTGTTTTTGCCGACCGACCTTATCGGCTTTGCCATGATCATCGTGATGATGTTCCTCACGGTGTAGCTGGCGCCGCCGCCAAGACGGAAAAGGTGTTGTGCCGCATTTTCGCCAATTGATGTCCGTGTCTGGAGTTTAGCTGTCGATGCTCAAAATGCCATAAACTAGTAACGTTATGGACTTTTTCATTGCGACTCAATTGCGAGGATTTCTTTATGGCTGGTAATCACTTTAAGGGCAGCGATAGCGGCCGTCCTGCAGTTCCGCCGCGTCCGAACGGGGCTGGTAAGGCCGGCACGCCGGGCGGCGCTGGACAGGGCAGTTCCGGTAAGCGCGTGTCCCCGGGCGAGACGGCGATGTTTACCGCTCTGTACGAGCAGTCTCAAAAGGCAAAAAAGACCGGCCGTGCAAAAGGGAATGTCTTTGCGGGCGGTGCAACCTCCACGTCGCAGCCGAGCGGGGCTCCTTCGGTACCCGCGAACAACGCAGGTGCTGCCAACGCCGCGAATGCTGCCGGCAACGTTAATGCCGGCAAGGCCGCCAACAATACTCCCTCTGCCGGTGGCGCGGGGCTTACGGGTAACCTTGGCACGATTTACACCGGCGCCTCCGAGACTGGCACGTTCGCCCGCCTGGATGATAGCGGTGCCGAGTTTGCGGGCTCGGGTTCCAAGGAAGATTATTACGATTTTGGCTTGAACTACGGTAGCGACGCTTCGTCGAGTTCGATCTCTGACGGTCTGGTCCGTCATCGCCATCGCAAGGGCGAGCGCAAAAAGCGTCACACCGGCGCCATTATTGCAGCTGTAGTCGCGGTGCTTCTCGTTGTGCTTGGCGCAAGCGGCTTTATGCTGCTTAACTCGGCAAAGACCGTAAAGAGTGAAGCGAAGGAGGCTGTCGAGATCGTCGGTGGCCTTAAGGACAAGGTCACGTCGGGCGATTTTTCGACGCTGCCTGACGACGCGAAGAAGATTGATGAGCTCTGCGACAGCATGAAGGCGGAGACCTCGAGCCCGCTGTGGACGGCGGCTTCGTTTATCCCGGTGTATGGCAGTGACATCAACGCAGCCCGCACCATGATCGACGCCCTGTCCGACGTCTCGAGCAATGCGCTGGTTCCCATGGCCGATAACCTTTCGCAGGCCACGCCCGGCAAGCTGTTCCAGGACGGCATGATTAACGTGTCCGCGCTGCAGGCGGTCGCCGATTCGCTTTCCAGCAGCTCGAAGGTGTTCAAGAGCGCCAACGAGAAGGTCCAGGGTATTGGCGATACTCATATTTCCCAGGTGACCGAGCTGGTCGATAAGGCCAAGGACGGCTTTGCCACCCTCAACGGCGCGGTTGACGCGGCGGAGAAGGTCGCCCCCGTCCTTCCCCAGATGCTCGGCGCCAACGGCCAGACGCGTCATTATCTTGTGCTCGCGATGAGCAATGTTGAGATCCGCGCCTGCGGCGGTTTCCCCGGTTCTCGCGGCGTGATGTCGGTGACTGACGGTAAGCTCGAACTGGGCGATTTTGTCAAAGTCGACATGATGAAAGAGCCTTTGAGCCCGCTTCCCATCACCGATGAAGAGGCAAGCTTGTTTACGACCGGATGGGGCCTGACCGGATTCAACACGCTCGGATACACGATGGGCGACGTTACGATGACGCCTGATTATCCGCGTGCGGCTCAGCTTGCCAGCGATATGCAGAAGGCCATTGTCGGAGATGACATCGACGGCGTATTTGCAGTCGATCCGGTATTTTTGCAGTATATGCTCGGTATTGTAGGCGGCACACAGCTTCCTGACGGCACCGTCGTTGATGGAAGCAACGCTGCAAAGGTGCTGCTGCACGATATTTATTGGAATTACCCGGTAGAGGAACAGGATGCCATTTTTGCGGCGGTTGCCGGATCAGCTTTTAACAAGATCGTGGGCGAACTAGGCTCCAGCGATATTACTAAGATTGCTGCCGCCATCGAAAAGGGCGCTTCCGAGGGTCGCATCCTCATGTATTCGAGAAACGATGACGAGGAAAAGGCCGCGAAAGCTCTTGGAATATCGGGCGCCCTCCAAACCGATACGTCGGAGGCTCCGATCTTGGGCATCTATGTGAACAACTACAGTTATTCAAAGATGGATTGGTTCCTCGATAAGCGAGTCACCATCGATTCTTCGGTTGAAAATGCCGATGGCTCGACGACGTATCGAGTGACCACCTCGCTCAAGAACACGATGACCCCCCAGGAGAAGGCCGAGATGCCTGGTTATTTCCAGGGCCATAACGGCATTAGCCAGGATATTGATGATGAGGTGCTGAGGCTTTATCTCTATGCTCCTGCGGGAGGCAGCATTTCGGACATTAAGACTTCGGGCTCCGGTTCTATCGAGATGAACGAAGCGACGCACGATGGCTTGAAGGTTGCATGGGGCGGTGTCCACATGCTTCTTGGACAAGACATAAAGGTCGAGTACACGGTCACGACTTCGAAGGACTCTGGGCACAAAGAGCTTAAGGTTCGTACCACGCCAACCGCTCAAACGTTCGAACAGGATAAGTAAGATATGAAGTACTTTGGCACCGACGGCTTTCGCGGTGAGGCCAACGTTGGGCTGACGGTAGAGCACGCTTATAAGATTGGCCGTTTTGTGGGCTGGTATTACGGTGCCAACCGCGAGCGCAAGGCACGCGTGATCGTGGGCAAGGACACGCGTCGTTCGAGCTACATGTTCGAGGCGGCGCTGGTGAGCGGCCTGGTCGCGAGCGGTGCGGACGCCTATATGCTGCACGTGATCCCCACGCCGGGCGTAGCGCATCAGACCGTGGAAGGCTGCTTCGATTGCGGCATCATGATCAGCGCGAGCCACAACCCGTTTTGCGATAACGGCATTAAGCTTGTCAACAGCGACGGCTTTAAGATGGACGAGGACGTACTGGAGCTCATCGAGGACTATATCGATGGCAAGAGTGAGGTGCCGCTGGCCACGGGCAACCACATCGGCGCCACGGTGGACTACATGCAGGGCCGCAACCGCTACATTGCTTCGCTCATCGCCAGCGCGAACTTTTCGTTGCAGGGCGTCAAGATCGGTATCGACTGCGCCAACGGCTCGGCTTCCTCGGTTGCCAAGCCGGTGTTCGACGCGCTCGGTGCCGACGTGCGCGTGATCAACGCCGCGCCCGATGGCTTTAACATCAACGTCGACTGCGGCTCCACGCATATGGAGCGCCTGCAGCGCCATGTGGTGGAGCAGGGCCTGGATGTGGGCTTTGCCTATGACGGCGATGCCGATCGCTGCTTGGCCGTGGACGAGCGCGGTCGCGTGGTAGACGGCGACCAGATCCTGTACGTGTGCGGCGTGTACCTGAACAAGCACGGTCGCCTTTCGGGCGGTACCGTGGTGCCGACGATCGCCAGCAACTTTGGCCTGGTCAAGTCGCTGGAGCTTGCCGGTCTGAGCGCCGTGACCAGCGGCGTGGGCGACCGTCGCGTGTATGCCAAGATGCGCGATGGCGGCTACAGCCTGGGCGGCGAGCAGACGGGCCATACGATCTTTGGCGATATCGAGCGCACGGGCGACGGCATTATGACCTCGCTGCGCGTGATGGAAGTGATTCGTGCCGAGCGCGAGACGCTCTCGCAGCTCACGGCTCCGTGCAAGCTGCTGCCGCAGGCGCAGGTGGCCGTGCACGTGGCGGACAAGGACGCCGCGCTCGAGAACATGGGCGTGCAGAACGCCATCGCCGAGGCCGAGGCTGCGCTGGCAGGCGAGGGCCGCGTGCTCGTACGCAAGAGCGGAACCGAGTCTGTGATTCGCGTTTTGGCCGAAGCACCCGACCAAGCCGCCGCCGATGCCGCCATGAAGCGCATCGCAAGTGCTCTGGAAGCTCTATAGTTACGCGGTTTTACCAAACCGCGTAACTGCTCGACGGTGCAAACGGCCCCAAGCAGCAATCTGACGTTCAATTTCAAGGGCGCGACCAGAAGGTCAGCGCCCTTTCATTTCACGTCACCTTGCTCGCTTAGGGTCGTTTTCGCTGACGTTGCCAAGACATTGGCGTCAACATGGTTGGCGTTGGCGTTGGCGATGGCGTGCTGGTCAATCCTTACAGTTGGTACAGCGTGGTGAACTTGTCCTGCAGGTAGCTGCAGTAGTAGCGGGCATCGAACGCCATGCCGCATGCGCCCTTGATGAGTTCCGGTGCGTCCTTGGCGCGGCCCCACTGCCAAATGTGCTCGCCCAGCCAGGCACGGACGGGCGCCAGATCGCCGCTCGCGCAGGCACCGGTAAGGTCGACGCCGTCGCGGCACATGGCCGGCACGAACATGGCGTCGTAGGCGCTGCCCAGCGCATAGGTGGGGAAGTAGCCAAACGAGCCACCGCTCCAGTGCGTATCCTGCAGGCAACCGTGCGTGTCGTCGGGAACGGGAATGCCCAGGTACTCGTCCATAAAGCGATTCCAAAGCGCGGGGATATCCTTGGCCATGGCCTCGCCGGCAAACAGCATGCGCTCGATCTGGTAGCGCACCATAACGTGCAGCGGATAGGTGAGCTCGTCGGCCTCGGTGCGGATCAGCGACGGCTGCGCGATGTTCACGGCGCGGTAGAGCGTGTCCTCGTCGACGTCGCCGTAGACCTCGGGTGCGTGGCGGCGCAGCACCTCGAGCAGCGGTCCCATAAAGGCGCGGCTGCGACCCACGGTGTTCTCGAAAAAGCGGCTCTGGCTCTCGTGGATGCCCATGGAGGTGCCGCCCTCCAGGCACGTGCGCGCATAGGCGGGATTGACGCCCAGCTCGTACATGGCGTGTCCCGCCTCGTGGATGATGCTGAAGACGTTGGAGATGCAATCGTCCTCGTAGATGTGTGTCGCGATGCGCGCGTCGCCCACCGAGAAGCCCTCGCTAAACGGGTGCTCGGTAAAGGCAAGCGTGGTGTCGTCCAGGTCCAGGCCGACAAGCTTCATAAGGTCGAAGCTCATGGCACGCTGGGCGCCCTCGGGCACGCGGGCGTGCAAAAAGTCGGCATCGGGCTGCTGGCCGCGCTCGCCGATGGCGTGCACGAGCGGCACGACCGTCGCCTTGACCTCATCGCAAAACGCATCGAAGCTCTTGGCGGAAAGGCCGCGCTCGTACTGGTCGAGCCAAACATCGTAGGGGTCGCGCTTGGGGTCCATGAGCTCGGCCTGATGCTTAAGTTGGGCGACGATTCTATCCACATAGGGCTCAAAGCTCGCCCAGTCGTTGGCCGCCTTTGCTTTATGCCACACGGCGTCGGCCTCGCAGGTGAGCCTGGTCCAGGCTTCGGCCTCCTCGGTAGGAATAACGTTTGCCTCGCGCTGGTCGCGGCCGAGCACGCGGAGCTCGTCGAGCAGCTGCGGGTCGTCTACATGTCCGCCTGCAACCGTCTCGCGCGCTAACGAGCGTACGAGCTCAACGGACTTCTCGCTGGTCAGTAGCTTGTGATGCTCGCCGGCAAGGGTTCCCATGGCGTCGGCGCGCGCTGCGGCGCCGTTGGCAGGAGCAATCGTCGCTCCATCGAACTCGGCAATCTTGAGCAGGTACTCGCGAGTCCACAGCTTGCCCTCGAGTTTGCGGAACTTTTTGACGGCCTTGTCAACTTTAGCGGCCTTGACGCCCTTGGCGGCCTTTGCCACGGCGGCCTTGGCCTTCTTATCGAGTTTCTTTCCCATACCGTATCCTTAATCTCGCAGGCCGAGCGCCGCAAGCGGGTGCGCGGCCAGTTTGCACAGCTACCTGCCTTGTACCCAGCGCGAACAAAACGGAACGCGGCGATGCGCTCGCGAAATGTGTTATCCTATAGCCTAATGCGTTGACGGAGAGGGTTTTGCCCGCCGCGTCGCCGGCAAGAGAGGGAAGGTCATGGGCTGCAAGCCTTCCTGCGGCGGCAAGGGCCAAGCGTTCACTCCCGAGCAGCGACCTCAACGGGCACGCGGCCGGCGGCAGCGAGGCCCCAGTAGGGAAGCCGTGAGCCTCGCGATAAGGGGCGCAGAGTGGGCGCGGCGGGCCAGACATCCGCCGGGTCAAACAAGGTGGTACCGCGGAATTCAACCGTCCTTGGGCAATGCACATGCCCGAGGGCGGTTTTTTTGTTACCGAACCGGGCCGCGCATCCGCAGCATCGGGCGGCGTCAGCCGTCCCGGAGCGCGAATGCGCGAGAGACGAAAGGGAAGACATGAGTCTGATTGATGATCTGGTCAAACTCGAGGAAGAGGCCAAGGAGCTCGTCACTAGCGCCGACGACGCCGCAAAGCTCGAGGCCGCGCGCGTTGAGCTGCTCGGCCGCAAGGGCCGCATCACCGGCCTGATGCGCATGATGGGCAAGCTCGCCCCCGAGGATCGTCCCATGATGGGCAAACGCGCCAACGAGATGCGCCAGCTGATCGAGGGCATGCTCGACGAGCGCACCACCGAGATGAAGGCTGCCGCCCTCAAGCACGCGCTCGAGCACGAGGCCGTCGACATCACGCTGCCGGGCATCCGTCCGCAGATCGGTCACCAGCACCTGATCAAGCAGATCATCGAGGAGGCCGAGGACATCTTCTGCGGTATCGGCTACACCGTCGAGTCCGGCCCCATGGTCGATACCTCCTACTACAACTTCACCGCGCTCAACGCGCCCATGGATCATCCGAGCCGCTCGGCTCGCGACACGTTCTATGTGGTCGACAACAACCCCGGCAGCGTCGCGCATCCCGAGGTGCATGCCCATGGCGAGTCCGACGTGCTGCTGCGCACCCAGACCTCGGGTGTGCAGATCCACACCATGGAGTCGCAGAAGCCGCCCATCTACATGATCTGCCCGGGCACCGTCTACCGTCCCGACACAGCCGATGCCTGCCACCTGCCGCAGTTCAACCAGATCGAGGGCCTGGTCGTCGACGAGGGTATCACCTTTGGCGATCTTAAGGGCACGCTCGACTACTTTGTTAAGTGCATGTTTGGCGAGGACCGCAAGACGCGCTATCGCCCGCACTTCTTCCCCTTCACCGAGCCCAGCTGCGAGGTGGACGTGAGCTGCCACGTCTGCGGCGGCAAGGGCTGCAACTTCTGCAAGCACAGCGGCTGGATCGAGATCCTGGGTTGCGGCATGGTCGACCCCAACGTCCTGATCAACTGCGGCATCGACCCCGAGAAGTATACCGGCTTCGCCTTTGGTATTGGCGCCGAGCGCGTCGCGGCCCTGCGCTACGACCTGCCCGACCTGCGCACGTTGATGACTGGTGACATGAGGTTCTTGAACCAGTTCTAGGCTGCGGCTTGCCCAAGCGCGGCACCTCGGCGCTCATTCGTCGCTTGCGTACCAAAGTACGCGGCGCTCCTCTTTCGGGCCGATCTGCCGCACTTGGACAACCCTCGCTTTGTAAGGAATGTTCACAAAGTTGAAGTTTCCACCTGCATCTCTTCGCAGGCTTTCAGTATGAAAGGAGAGCTAGATGCGTATTTCTTACGACTGGCTCAAGACCATGATCGATATTCCGGAGGATCCCAAGACCCTTTCGGACGAATATATCCGTACCGGCACCGAGGTCGAGGCGATCGACACCGTGGGCGAGTCCTTCGACCACGTGGTGACCGCCAAGGTGCTCACCAAGACCCCGCACCCCGATAGCGACCACATGTATGTGTGCTCGGTCGACGTGGGCGACAAGAACCTCGACCCCGACGGCAATCCCGTTCCGCTGCAGATCGTCTGCGGCGCGCAGAACTTCGAGGCCGGTGACCACATCGTCACGGCAATGATCGGCGCCGTGCTTCCCGGCGACGTCAAGATCAAGAAGAGCAAGCTTCGCGGCGTTGTGTCCATGGGCATGAACTGCTCCGCGCGTGAGCTCGGCCTGGGTGGCGACCACTCCGGCATCATGATCCTGCCCGAGGATACGCCCTGCGGCATGCCGTTTGCCGAGTACGTGGGCTCGAGCGACACCGTGCTCGACTGCGAGATCACGCCCAACCGCCCCGATTGCCTGTCCATGATCGGCATGGCACGCGAGACCGGCGCCATCTTCGACCGCGATTTCCACGTTGAGCTGCCCGCCATCAAGGCCGAGACCGGCCGCGCGACCGACGACGAGCTTTCCGTCGAGATTGCCGACGAGGGCCTGTGCGACCGCTACGTTGCCCGCATCGTGCGCAACGTCAAGGTCGGCCCGTCGCCCGACTGGATGGTCAAGCGCCTTAACGCCTTGGGCGTGCGCCCGCACAACAACATTGTCGACATCACCAACTATGTGATGATGCTCACCGGTCAGCCGCTGCACGCCTTTGACCTCGACACCTTTGCCGAGCGCGATGGCCATCGCCGCGTGGTGGTTCGCGCCGCCCAACAGGACGAGAAGTTTACGACCCTCGACGGCGAGGAGCGCGTGCTCGACGCCGGCATGGGCCTCATCACCGACGGCGAGCGTCCCGTGGCGCTAGCCGGCGTTATGGGCGGCATGGATTCCGAGATCGAGGACGATACCGTTGACGTGATGGTCGAGAGCGCCTGCTTCAACGCCGGCCGCACCTCGCACACCAGCCGCGACCTTTCGCTGATCTCCGACGCCTCCATTCGCTTTGAGCGCCAGGTTGACGAGACCGGCTGCGTGGATGTTGCCAACGTTACCTGCGCGCTGATTGAGGAGATCGCCGGCGGCGAGGTCGCTCCCGGCTATGTGGACGTGTTCCCCGCGCCCAAGACCATCGACAGCATTAAGCTGCGCCTGGCCCGCGTGCGTGCCATCTGCGGTGCCGACATCGAGCCCGACTTTATCGAGCGTTCGCTCACCCGCCTGGGCTGCACCGTCGAGCGCGACGGCGAGGACTTTATGGTCACGCCGCCGAGCTTCCGTCCCGACCTGCCGCGTGAGATCGACCTGATCGAGGAGGTCCTACGCCTATGGGGCATGGGTCGTGTGACGGCGACCATTCCGGCTGCCAAGAACCACATCGGTGGTCTGACCCGCGAGCAGAAGCTCACTCGTAAGGTCGGCGAGATCCTGCGCGCCTGCGGCCTCAACGAGACCACGACTTTTGGCTTTGCCGCTCCGGGCGACCTGGAGAAGATTGGCATGTCCACCGAGGGCCGCGGCTGCCCCGTGGTTCTCATGAACCCGCTGGTAGCCGAGCAGACCGAGATGCGTCGTTCGCTGCTGCCGGGCCTGCTGCAGTCCGTGGCCTACAACGAGGCGCACGGTACGCCCAACGTGCACCTGTACGAGGTCGGCAGCCTGTTCCACGGTCGCGAGAACGCCAGCCTGCCCAAGGAGACCAAGTCCGTGGCGGGTGTGCTCTCGGGCCAGTGGAGCGAGCAGTCCTGGAACATGAAGTACCGCAAGCTGCGCTTCTTCTTTGGCAAGGGCATTGTCGAGGAGCTGCTTGCTCAGCTGCGCATCGAGAAGGTTCGCTTCCGTCCCGTCGAGGGCGAGGGCTACGCCTTCTTGCAGCCGGGTCGCGCCGCCGAGGTTCTGTCCGGTGGTACCGTGCTGGGCTGGGTTGGCGAGATTCACCCCGAGGCACGCGAGGCTATGGGCATTGACGAGGTCGTCGTTGCCTTTGAGCTCGATCTGGACAAGCTGATCAAGGGCGCCCGCAACCAGGAGAACTACCGTGAGTTCTCGCAGTACCCGGCCGTTGAGCACGACCTTGCTATCGTGGTCGACAACACTGTGACCTGCGAGGATCTCGAGCGTCGTATTACGAGTGCCGGAGGCAAGCTTCTCGAGGGCGTGCGTCTGTTCGACGTCTACCGCGACCCCATCCGCATCGGAGCGGGCAAGAAGTCCATGGCCTTTGCGCTTACGTATCGCTCCGACGACCACACGCTTACCAGCGAAGAGGTCGAAAAGGCGCACCAGAAGATCGTTACCAAGGTGTGCAAGGGCGTAAACGGCGAGGTCCGCGGCTAGGTCCTGCGCCGGATATAGGCCAGCGTCGGCTGCCGCCGAGTCTTACGTGACTGCTGTTTTTGGTATAAGGCACCGTTGAGCCTGCATATATGACATGCGCATTACATAACGGCGTGCTGCTTTGTCGGCAGTGCGCCGTTTTGCTATGATAGCCCGAGGCGTGTTACGAATCTGACATTGCGTAACACTGGAAAGGTGATTCAAGCGGCGTTGCAATTCCGTGCGCCGATAAACGGGAGGCGTACATGCACATTCCAGATAATTATCTGTCCCCGCAGACCGATGCCGTTATGGCGGTGGCGATGGTGCCCGTTTGGATCCACTGCATCAAAAAGGTGCGCGCCACGCTCGATCGCGAGCACATGGCGTTCCTGGGCATCTGCGCCGCGTTCTCCTTCCTGCTCATGATGTTTAATGTGCCGCTGCCCGGCGGCACCACGGGTCACGCCGTCGGCGGCGCGCTCATCGCGCTGCTGCTGGGTCCCGAGGCCGCGGCTATCGCTGTCTCGGTTGCGCTGGCGCTGCAGGCGCTGCTGTTTGGCGACGGCGGCGTTCTGTCCTTTGGAGCCAACTGCTTTAACATGGCCTTTGTGTTGCCGTTTGCCGCTGCTATCGTGTTCCGTGCGCTCAACAGCCGTTTGCACGACAAGAGCTGGGGCACCTCGGTTTCGGCAATCGTAAGCGGCTGGGTCGGTCTGTGCCTGGCGGCCCTGTGCGCGGCAATCGAGTTCGGTATTCAGCCGATGCTCTTCACCAACGCCTCGGGCGCTCCGCTGTACTGCCCCTTCCCGCTGTCCGTGGCTATTCCGGCCATGTTGGTCCCGCATATGTTGGTTGCCGGCGTGATCGAGGGCGTGGCGACGGCCGCCATCTACGGTTTCATTAAGAAGACGGCGCCGAGCGTTATCGTCGGGCCCGAGGCCGTCGATGGCCAGCTTGCTGCCGAGGGCGCTGCCACCAAGAAGACCTCGCTGGTCCCCACGCTCATCCTGGTCGCCGTGCTTGTCGTGGCCACGCCGCTGGGCCTGCTGGCCACGGGTGACGCCTGGGGTGAGTGGGACGCCGAGGGCGCCGCGACCGCCGTTCAGGAGGCTGGCGACGACAGCCTGCAGGCTTCGGTCGGTCTCGATACCCCGACCTTTGCCGATTCCCTGCCCACGGGCGATTACCTGCAGGCCTATTCCGAGGAGCAGAGCCTTGGCTTTGCCGGCCAGGCTGCCATGTATATCCTGTCCGGCGTGATTGGCGTGGCGGTGCTCACCATCTCATTCCGCCTGATCTCGCTTACGGTCAAGGAAAGCGGTGCTCATGGCAATGGCCGAGCTGCCTAACTGGCTTGCGACCGAGGAACGATACGAGCCCGCGGGGGCTCGGCATCGTGTGATGCAAAAGAATGTCCTGCACCTGGCGAGCCTGCTTGAGCGGGTTCGCCTGGGTGGAGGCGCGCACGAGGGCGGGTCGATGGTCGACCACGCCCTTTCTTGCGTTTCGGCTCCGGTGCGCCTGGTGGGGATGTTCGTTTGCGTCCTGTGCGTGTGCCTGACGCAAAGCCCGCTGTACCTGATGCTCATGGCGGCGATTGCGTTGGTGCTGGTCGCGGTGCGCCCCGCACGTGGGTTGCGCGCGACTTTTGTACCGGCGCTTGGCGCCACGGGGCTTGCGGTGGTTCTGGTACTGCCTGCCCTGCTGCTGGGCGCGTCTGCCACGGGCGCCATGCTCAAGATTGCACTCAAGACGTTCATTAACGTGTCGTTGGTGCTGGGTGTTTCGTGGACGCTCACCTGGAGCCGCATGTCGGCGGCGCTTAAGATGCTGCACCTGCCCGACGAGGTTATCTTTACGTTTGATATGGCACTCAAGCATATCGAGGTGCTGGGACGCACGGCGCACGATCTGTGCGAATCGGTCATGCTGCGCAGCGTCGGTTCCGTGCCTGCGGGTTTTTCGCGCACCGACTCGCTGGCGGGTATCATGGGCATGACGTTTATCAAGGCGATGGAATGCAGCCGCGCGATGGACGAGGCCATGCTCTGCCGCGGCTTCGCCGGCGTGTATCCGGCGTCTGCACGGAGCGGCTTTGGCTGGCGCGATGCCGTTTACGCGGCCGTTGTGGCGCTGCTCGCCGTGTTGTGCGCGGCGCTGTAGTGCGGACGGCCGAGCCGTCGATATGAGTAGGGAAGGGCGACGTTTTGTCAAACGATACGAATGACGCGATGAGCGTGAGCGGTGCTGCTGGAGCCGAGACCACGCCGCTCATCGAGTTTCGCGACGTGGTGTTTTCCTATGCGGGTCATACGGTGGTCGACGGCGTTTCGCTGCGGGTGAACCGTGGGGAGCTCGTTGCTCTGCTTGGCCCTAACGGCTGCGGCAAGACGACGATCATGCGTCTTATCAACGGCCTTGAGCTCGCGGATGCCGGCGCATACCTGTTTGACGGACGCGTGGTCGATGCGGCGTATCTGAAGGATTCTGCTGCTGCTCATAAGTTCCACCAGCGCGTAGGCTTCGTATTCCAAAACGCCGATGCCCAGCTGTTCTGCGCCACGGTCGGTGAGGAGGTCGCTTTTGGACCGGCTCAAATGGGGCTGCCGGCAGACGAGCTCGAGCGCCGCGTATGCGATGCCATGGAACTGTTTCAAGTTGCCGACCTGGTCGATGCCTCGCCCTGTCAGCTTTCGGGCGGGCAGAAGAAGCGTGTGGCGCTGGCGGCAGTTGTATCGATGAACCCCGATATCCTAGTGCTCGATGAGCCCACCAATGGGCTCGACGAGGATTCATGCGACATCGTGGTCAACTTCTTGCTGGCCTACGTCGCGGCGGGTAAGACGGTCTTGATGAGCACACATCACCAGGATTTGGTGCGACGCCTGGGTGCCCGTGCAATCTATATCGATCGATATCACCATGTGGTCGAGGCGCCTTCGCCGTCGTATGGAACCGAAAGCGGTGCTACGGACTAGTTGCTGCGTAGAGCGTGCGTAGCCGCCCGCGCGGCTTTGCCGTGATGGTATAGTTATCCAGGTTTTTTATGGGGGTGGCTATGCCAAGCTGGAACATTCATATCGCTCAGACGGAGCGTTTGCTGGAGCGCACCGGTGCGCTTGCCAATAGCGTGCGCGACCGCAATGCCTTTTTGTTTGGCTGCGTGGTTCCCGATATCTTCGTGGGCTATATGGTCCCTGGCATCGCCGACCCCATCCCGTATCGCATCACGCATTTTGCCAAGCCCGAGCCCATCCCTAAGCCTCGTGAGCATGAGTTCTGGGATACCTATGTGGCACCGTTGCTCAAAGGGGCGCCTGTTGGTACGCCGACTGCCGCGACCTCGATTGTCGAGGAGCGCGAGCGACTCAATCGGGTGCATTACCCCCAACGTTACAGGGACTCCGAGCCGGTTGTCGGTCCCGGTGCCAGCGAGCTTTCGCTCGCGCCCGAGGACGTGGCGCAGTCGCTGCTCGATCTGACGCTGGGTGTCTGGTCGCATCTGGTGGCCGATACCGTATGGAATACGCGCGTGAATCAGTACCTGGAGGCGCACGGCGGCAAGCCGTGCGAGGAATTCCGCATTAAAAAGCAAGGCGACTTTGACTGGTTTGGCAAGACGCTCGGCATCGTTTCTATCCCGCGCGCGACCGATCGCCTGTATACTGCGGCGACGCGTTTTGGGCAGTATCCCATCCATAAGGAGTATGTGCTCAAGACCATCGGCGTTATGCACGAGATCGTGCGCGAAAACCCCGGTGAGCCCAACCATCCGCCATACCGCCTGCTGACCGAGGAGTTTTTCGACGCAACGTTTACCGAGGTCATCGAGCTGACCGAGGCGGGCTTTGCGGCTCGCGTCGAATCGCCCGATGTGCCTGCGCTACCCCTGATCACTAGCTGCTAGCTGGCCGGCCCGGCAGTGAACAGCTCAGCCCAATCGACAAGTAGCTCTTGCCGCAGGGCATCTTCGGCAGTGCGCTCCTGTTTAGTCTTTGGGGTGTAGGGAAGCCCAGCCTTTTTATGGATGAGCTCGGCTATGTGGTTGAAGCTCTTCTTCTCCTTGATCTGGTCATAGGTAATTTGGATGACGTCGTAGCCCATGCTTGTGAGTGCGGTGGCGCGCTCGGCATCGGAGAGGCTCGCGGCTTCGCTGTCGTGGGCGGAGCGGCCTTGGCATTCAAGGATGACGCCCATGCTGTCGGTGGCGCTTTCGATGAGGATATCGGCGTAGCAGCAGGTTTTGTCATACAGCGAACGCGCGGCTTCGCTGAGCGGGATGCGCGCGTTATTGGTGATGTCGATGCCCAGACCGCCCTCATCGCGGGGGAGCGAGATGAGAATTGACGTCTGGACTTCAAAGGGCGAGGCGGTCTGTCCTGTCATGCGTTCGGCGGCCCAGCGGAGCTGCTTAACGCCGCGCAGGCCTGCGGCCTGCTTGGCGAACGCGGCGATATCCGCTGCGGTAAGAAGCGGCGTGCGCTTCCACAAGTTGGTGTCATTGCCCTTGGTGTCGTTAGCTCGCTCCCAGCCGCAGCTGGGCGGAATGAGCTTAAGCGAAATAGCTTCATCGAGTTGTTGTTGCGTTCGCTCGCAGGGCTTAAACACTGCAAAGGAGCCGCACATCTCGTAGCAAGCCATGAGTAACTGGCTGCGTGAGACCTGCGTGGCAAGGCTGAGCAGCGTGAACTCCGGTGAAGTGACATCAAACCCATGCTCAGTCTGCCTAAACGACCCAGGAGGCGGCTCTTGGGTTAGCAGACGGCTATGAAATAGCTTTCCGTTCGCGCGCTGTTTTCTTTCGCCCACGAATCTCCAAACTGGTGTGCCGAGCAAGTCTTTAAATACTGGTTGTTTTGAGTAGTGTACCAAGCGATGGTCATGGTCGGGCGGCAGGATTGCCGGATAGAGTCCCAGTATCTGGGGCGGGATGCGATAGTACTGAAAAGCCGTGGGTCCGCTGGCAAGAAATGACATAGCGATCCGATCGTTTGAGCGTAGTTTGGGCTAGAAAAGCTATCGGTTTCGGAAGTGCGGGGAAAAAGACAAACAGGCAAAGCACAAGCGGTATTTGAGCCAACTTTATCAGGGGTTTTGTTGAAATAAAAGGGCTTGTACTCGGAGGTAAGCAATTTTTCCCCGCACTTCCGAAAACCAGGTCGATCTGACTCTTGCTAAAACGATTTAGCAGTGTCGGTTAAGGTGTGGGTTTGCCACCGGGCGAACACTTTTAGCGCTTGGGACTTTATTTTATGGGCCTCGAAGGGTGGCGCGCGCAGACGTGGTGTAAGAGCGTCCTGAGGTCCGTCGCTGCAAGTCC
>OBXK01000301.1_pt1 | contig 26912 bp, 16 predicted proteins | sample 1501371 | NCBI WGS metagenome assembly OBXK01 (sample SAMEA2580154, study PRJEB22360) | human gut metagenome | biome: human gut; feature: human-associated habitat; material: faeces | place: Denmark | collected 2008/2010
ACCTCTGTCGCCGCGGCGGCCTCCCCGCCCGCTGCCCCCAAGCCGGCCGTGCAGGTCGCCGCGGTCCAGAAGTCCGCGGGCGCTCTTGCCGCCACGGGCGATAGCGCTGCGACGGCGGCGGCAGCCCTCGGCATCGCCGGTGCGTCCGTCATCGGCGCCGGCTTCATCGCGTCCAAGCGCCGCAACCGCTAGCGCAAGCTTTCATAGCCATTTTCAGCCGCCGCGTGGGCACAAATGCCCTCGCGGCGGCTCTTTGTATTTCAGCAGGTAGATGCCTAGGTTCGTAGATGCGAACCTAGGCATACGGAGTCATTTGGCGCATCTTGGTTGTACAGGACCACCACAAAGGGGACAGGCACCTTTGTGGTGGTATGTCCCTACGACCAAGGAGGCCGTTATGAACGAAAGTCACTTTGACAAGCAAGCTCAACGTGAGTCCACCTGCTCGCTGGTTCACGGTACCTGGCGTTGTGTGGGTGCCAAAATAGCTTGCGCCGGCGCGTGTGCGCTTATGGTCGGCCAGCTGCTGCTGCCGAGCGTGGCACTGGCGACGGAATGTGCCGATCCTGTCGCTGCGGCGGACGAGGTTGTCGCAGCTCCGGTGACGCCGACGGTTGCGGAGGATACGGCGGCTCCGGCGCCGGTACCGGTGGCTCCGGCTGCGCCGATGACTGACGCGGCTCCGGCGGCACCGTCCACGGCAGAAGCTCAGCAAGATCAGCAGGACGCACCGGCGGCAACGGTGAACGATACGGTTGCTGTCAACCAAGATGGCTCTCTTGGTGGCACCGACAGCTCGTCGGCAAACAACGCCATCATGCCCTGCGGTGTGACCGATGTTGTTGGCGGCAGCGACGTTAGGGTCAACACGACCGTGGTCCCCCACTATACGGACTGCGCGCTTCCGAGCAAGGTCACACTCAAAAAGGGCCAGCCGTATACCCACGATTTTCTCGATGTAGAGGGTGGCATTCCGGAAACGCTTGCGAGCGAAGTTGTCGAGGTTAAGTACTATAGGGCCGATGCCGCTTCGGGCACTCTGGTCGAAGTTCAGGATGCGTCCATGTCCGACGTGACGGCTCGCTTCGAACCCGTTGGCAATCACATGAGGCTGACGCTGGCCTTTACGGGTGGCGCGGCAGGCGGCTCGTATCGACTTACGCGCAATGAGGCTCTCTATATTGGCACGGCACTGGAGTATACCGGAACTGACTATGAAGGCAGCTCGACTATCCTCAACGAAACCAGGTACGATTATTACCTCCGCTACGTCATCAATAGCGAAATTACGCTCGTTGCGTCAGAAAACGAAGCCCTCCATAACCTGGACGTCAACGACGTGAAGACCGACTACGCGCCCGGCGAGGCGCCACGCGCGACCGCGACGATCCCCGCTGCCGATGCCGACAAGTACGAGATCGCCTACGAGTGCTGGGAGGAAATGGATGGCAGCGACCCCGCGGAGCTCACGCCCGTTGCCTTCTGGTATTCCGATCCTGCAATGTACATGCCGGGCATGAAGAAGATCGAACACTTCGAAGAGGGCAAGTTCTACATGTATTCCGTCGAGCTGAGGCTCAAGGGCGACAATACCGTGGCCGATGACTGCATGATGTACGTCAACGGCCATTGGACGCACCACATCAAGACCGCCAACGGTGTCTTCGCGCCAAACGCTGACAATATGCTGTGCGAGCAGCCAATCGACGAATGGCGTGCCATCGACGTTATAGAGATCAACGGCGCCACGACCACCTTCAAGGCGGGCGATAAGCCGGTCTTTACGGCGAATGTTCCGACGGGCTCCAACTCCCTTCCTCAGTGTGAGTACTGGACGGGTAGCGACGGCAGCGAAGTGAACTCTCAGAAGTTCTGGGATCAGAACATTACGAACCACATCGACGCCTTTAAGCCTGGCGTGACCTATCGCTACGGTATCTACCTCAAGCCCGCGCGCGGATTCTACTTTACGCCCAACACCAAGCTGGTGATCAACGGCCAGGAGTGCGGCTACCAGATGGGCGAAGCGAGTGTAGTTGATCCCGAGAGCGGCTGTATCTTCACTCTGTGGCTCAACACCGATTTGACCTTTACGCCTGAAGCCACGCCGACTCTCGATCCGCAGCCTACGCCGAATCCCAATCCGACGCCGCAGCCTGGGGTGAAGCCCGCGACAAAGCCGGTCGCGACAACCGCCATGACCAAGACGGTTGAGAAAACCACGCCGTCCAAAAAGTCCGATGCTGTCCTGGCTACCACGGGGGATACCACCGCGATGACGGTCGCCGCGCTAGGCATCGCCGGCGCAACCGTAGCCGCCGCCGGCCTCGCCGCGACCAAGCGCCGCAAGCATTAGAGCTGGGTGACGGCTCTCGTTCTCGGCCTCAGCAAAATCTCAATCTGTAACACCAAACTGCCCAAAACGGCTCTAGATGTTACAGATTGAGATGAACCGAATGGCCGCCAACCTAACGTCTCGATCTGTAACACCAAGCGGGGAATTTGACCTCTAGCTGTTACAGATCGAGACAAACCGATCGGCCGAGTCCAGAACCACCGCAAAGGTGCCTGTCCCCTTTGTGGCGGTTTGCGCAGGTAGAACGGTAGGTTCGTATATATGAACCTACCGTTCGCTTTGTTTGTGGACCACGATTACGCTGGATGACTTTAGGTTTGCAAGAAAGGAACGACCATGAGGTGGACTACTGCTCGAGCGCTTTGCCGCCGGCTGACGGTTGCCACGGTGACCCTCGCCATGGTGACGGGTTCGTTTCCCGCGGGCGCGTTTGCTGAGGCCCTCAACACCGACGGCACTTTTGTGCAGACGGATAACGGCCAAGCAGCCGACGCCGCTCCCGCCGATTCGGCTGACGCCCAAACGTCAGACTCTGCTTCCGCCGACCCCGCGCCCGATGCCGGCGCTGCCGACCCCACAGTGCTCGATACCGGTGACACCCCTACGCCCCCGGACTCCGAGATTGCATCGGCGGCAGGCCTGACGGGCGCTGGGCAGACCGAGAGCACGCCCGTGGCCACGCTTGCCACCGATCTTGTCGAGGGGAAGGAGCTCGCCGAACAGCAGAAGCAGGAGGAGACCGCCGAAGCCGAAGCAACCTGGAATGAGGATCTTGGGCTCTGGATGACCTCGAAGGGCGCCACGGGCGTAAAGGACGAATACGACGATGGCTACGTGGCCGGCGAGCAGACCCCCGCGCAGTACTACTTCTCGATTGATAGCCTCACCAACGAAATTTCTATCGAGCATGGCGACGCGGGCATTACCACGTTGGAGGTGCCCTCGACCATCGACGGCAAAAATGTCGTGAGTCTTAAGGGCATGGGAAACGCTGCGCTCACATCAATTACGTTTGCCCCCGATTCGCATATCCGCTCTGTGGGCGGTTTGGGCGGCAGCAGCATCAAGGAAATCGCACTGCCCGATTCGGTTGAGGAGTTGGGCTGGAATGCGTTTACCGGAAGCAAGACACTTCAGACGGTGACCTGGCCCAATAACGCGGCCTTTACCACGATTCCCGAGCAGGCCTTTGAGGGCTGCGAACAACTTGACGACAATGTGGTGGCAACGCTGCCGCCTTCGGTTAAGACTATCGACTATCGTGCCTTCGCCAATTGCGGCGTGCCGCAGTTCTATGTCTCGGACACAACGGTACTCACCTTTACGCAGATCGATGTGCCGGGCACGGTGGAGCGGATTGAGCGCTATGCCTTTGACGGGTGCTCGCATGTGTCGTCGGTGACGATCGGCGACGGCGTTAAATCTATCGGGGCGCTCGCGTTCGCCTCTCTTGATCCTGCGATTGCCGGCAAAGAGATTGTGCTACCCAAAAGCGTGGAAATGATAGAGTGGGGAGCTTTTGAGAACACGAGATACGGAAACGAGACGAACCATAATGCCGTTGCCCTGCGCGTGATGAACCCCGATCTTCAGTTTGGTGAGGCGGGCTATCCGGGCGACTATAATGAGCGCGTGACAATCGATGGCGTAACGTATGCGATTCCCTTTAGTGAAGGCCAGACCATCTATGCCTATGCGACCGATTCGGCTGGCAACCCCTCGATGGTCAAAAAGCTTGCCGATGCCGTGGCCGATCGCAAGGACTCCGTCGATTCCTCGAAGCCTGCCTACACGTTTGAGTGGATGGGCGAGGCGGCCCAGGTGACGGGCAAACTTCCCCAGAGCGCGACGGCTACATTCGTGCAGGCGGGGCAGTCCACGCCGCTGGCGGTTGGCGATGACGGCAGCTTTACAGCGGACGCTCTCTCCAAGACGGCAGCAACGCTGCGCATTTCGCTCAGCGGTTACTATGACATGGTGCTCGCTCGCCCGGGCGACCAGATGACGGGCACATGGAATATCGGAGACATTAAGGCGGAGGACTTTACCAAGATTCCGGCTTCGCGCGCGATTGAGCTCAACGTGGGCTATCTTGAACCGATTGTGGGCCAGGATAAGACCGAACGCATTGAGCTCGATAGTCTCGATAACATCGATCTGACGGTGAAGAGCGGCGGCAAGACGCTTAAGCCTGCCAAGGGCGACAAGGAAAACGACTACCGTATCCAGGGTACAGCGCTCGTGGTGTCGCAGGCCATTGCCGATGCAGACCAGGATCTGGAGATAACGCTCGAGCCCAAAGACAGCCTCAAGCTGGGTGGGGCGACGGCGACGGTGAAGCCTTCGGCCGGCAAGGTCGATATCGACTTGAAACCCTGGGGCACGGCGACGGTCACGACCAAGGGCGACTACCAGGGCGCCAACCGCGTGCTGGTGTTCCGTACGTTCGACGGCAAGCTAGTCGCCGACGGCGTCACCTATTTGATGGGTTACGAAGACGATGGCACCACGCCTATCATGAAGGCCGAGACGCCGCGCCTTAAGGCCGGTTCGTACACCATCGTCGCCTTTAACAAGACGAGCTACGACATCCAAGCGACGAGCTATTCCACGTTTAGCCGCCTAGGGCTGACCGTGGGTAAGCATATCGCGCAAAAGCAGGTGAAGATTGAGGACGGCAAACAGCTCGACGTGACGCTCGACGTGCCGACGTTTGACGTGGAGGCGTATCGTGTCGAGCGCGGGCTGACGGCGGGCTCGGTTATCGCTGATTCGTCCGCGGTCGTTGGCGTGGAGACCGAGCTGCGCATTCATTACGAGCTCAAGGACAGCCAGGCTGCCAAGATTGAGATTCCGCTGGCCAAGGATGCCGTCGAGGATGTGTCCGCAGGCGCTCGCGAAGCCGGCGCCAGCTCCGATGCCATGTGGGCTGGCACAACTTGGGAGGGCGACAACCTCGTTCTCGATATGAAGAAGAGTGCGGGCGCCGATGTGTTTGTGCGCTTTAAGCCTAAGGCCGCGGGTATCTATGCCATCTCGCCGCTCATTACACTGGGCGAGGTGACATTGCCACTGGGGAGCACGACGCTCGAGGTCAACGCCTCGCGCATCGAGGTCGACAACACCAACGTCCATAGCTTGCTGGGCAATGTGGCCTACGTTTATGCAGCGCCGGGCAAGAGCGTGCAGCTCACCGTGGGGACGGGCTCGTCGGCTGCAAAGTACACCGGCAAGACCAATAAACTCGGCCGTGCCAAGATTGAATACGACCTGCCGCAGGATACGCTTGCCGCCGAGCGTGTGACGCTCGAAGCGCGTGTGGGCTCGACCGATGTTGCCGCCGCTGCTGCCGAGGTAACGGCTCGCAATTATGTGCGCTATGTCCCGAGTGCTTCGGTCTGGAACTTTGATGTGACGTATCGTGGCGGTACGCAAAACTTGGTCAAGGACGGCAAGGACACCGGCAAGAGCCTGTGGACCTTCCATCATCTGCCACAAAAGAAGAACGCCTACTGGACTTTTGACATCACGCTCGAGGTGGGAAACGAAGAGGCCGCCAACACGCTCGACCTGTACGTGGACTGCGTGGATGGCAAGACGGTGACGATTCCTCTGACTCAAAAGTCGCGCGAGGGCACCCGTGTGCGCTATGTGGCGGAGTATGTGGACGAGGGTTACCTTAAGCTGCTCGACGAGTTTAACAAGGCGAATGACTCGACCTATGTGAACTGCGGTAACTTTGAGCAGATCTTTATGCCGCAGACCTACCGCATCTCCAATGCTCAGCTTATGACCATGCTGAGTTTTGACGCCAACGCTTCGGCCAAAAAGCATTCCGCCGCGGCCGAGGAGCGCCAGCAGGAGTTCTCGAATGCCGTGCAGCAGTGGCACGAATATATGATGGATAACTCGTTTAATGATGTCGACGAGGCCTTTAACGACGCGATTGACCAGATGGTCGCCGATGCGTTTGCCGAGGAGGACAAGGACGGTAAAGAGGACGAAGCCCAAGGTGGAGCTGCCCGTAAGGCTCGTCGCGCCCCTGCCGCCAGCGACGGCGAGGGTGATGGTGCTGGCAACGACGAGGCCGCGCAGTTTGCGGCTGAGCTCAAGGCCGCGGTCGGCGGGTCGGCGGCGCTGCTAACCCAACAGGGCGACAGCTATGGCGTCAATGTGGACAAGATGATCTTTGAGGATGCTTACGGCACCAGCGAGGATTGGTATCAGGAACTCGCGGCGGCCCAGGGCGCGAATGCTGCGGATGCGGCCGCCATCAAGGAGCTCGTCGACCATGCATCGCGAGCGGAGTTTATTGCCCAGCAGGCCGAGGACCTGGTGGGCCAGTCGATGGGTATCGGCCAGCTCAACCAATACGGAAGCTGGAATGACGCAACCGCTGCGGCACTCAACAAGTGTGCGGGCATTAAGGCCAGCGAGTACAACGGCCAGTCGACGAGCGGGTTTAACGATTTGGGCCAGGCGCTCGGCAGCTCGCTGAGCTACAAGGCGGCTGACGACGATACCGTCAAGGGCTTTAAGGTCGCCGCGCCCGATGGCGAGCAGACGGCCTATATTGAGTCGGAGTTTATCGAGAACTCCAATAACAACAAGAACCAGGCGCTTCTGTTTAACTCGATCGCCATGCAGTGCGACATTCTGGACAACCTGTACGACAACTGGAATGTGGTCCATAGCCTCAACAACTCCAAGGTGCGCGGATGGCTCATGGCCTGGAAGCGCAACGACGACGTGAGCGCCCATATGAAGCTCATCCGCACGATTCGTTCGCTCAAGAGCTATAAGATCGAGTGCGAGATGTTCGGACAGGTCTTTAAGACCGATGCGTGGAAGGCGGCCGGCCAGGCGTTTCCCGCGGCGACCCAGGGCATCGGCATCTTTACCGGCATTTACGGCGTGAACGATGCCAGCAAGAACTGGGAGAACGTGAACGTCCGTATGCAGAAGGTGAAGGGCGAGCGCGAGGGCTATGAGCTTCAGCATACGCGCTTGCTTGCCAAGCCCGAGAAGACCGAGGACGACTGGAAGTGCATTTACGCGCTGCGCGATGCCATGGAGAAGGCGCGTGCGTTTGAGAATCTGCTGTATCGCCAGCTCTGCCACGATAGCACCGATGTGGCGGTGGGCTCCATTATGACAATCGCCGGCGTGCTGACGGCCGGTTCGGCGGGTACCGTGGTGGGCGCTGCCTATGACGCGGCTTCGACCAGCGTAGGTTCGGAGCGCGCGATTAAGCTGACCAATGCCGAATGCGCCTACGATGTTGCCTGCGAGCAGGTGGAGCGCGCGTGCCAGAATCGTATTACGGTCAACTGGGGCGAGCTGACCGATGCCGAGGTCTACAAGGCCAACAAGGACGGCTTGATCTCGGACGAGAAGATGCAGTCGATTTTTGAGGCGCGTTATCGCAATGTGGCCGCCAAGGCTGCACCCGACCCTGCGGGCGTGGTGTACGAGGGCCTACTGTCCAATACGGTTGAAGGCGCGACGGTTGAGCTGTGGAGCGCCGACGATGCGGCCGGTACCAATGCAGTGCGTTGGGATGCCGAGGAGTATGAGCAGGACAATCCGCTTGCAACGGGTGCGGACGGTGCGTACAACTGGAATACGCCGACCGGCTGGTATCAGGTGCGCGTGACCAAGGACGGGTATGAGGAGGCGCGTTCGGCTTGGCTGCGCGTGCCGCCGATTCAGACTGAGGTGAACATTGGCTTGGTGTCGACGGCGGCGCCCGAGGTGGTTTCGGCCCATGCCTATACCGATTGCGTCGAGGTTGAGTTTGCGCAGTATATGGATGCGAGTGACGATACCCTGGCCGCATTGTGTGTGCAGGGCTTGGGCGACGTGACGTATGCGTGGCTCGACAAGCAGGACGATTCCAATGGCAAGCCGCTGTCGCGCGTGCTGCGTATTCGCTATGCCGATGCGTGTGAGGCGGGCTCAACGGTGGCGTTTGAGCTCGACGGTGCTCGCAACTACGCCGGCACGGCCATGGCGCGCTGGGCAAGTGGCGAGCTTGTCGTGGGCGTTCGTGCCGACAAGCTCAAGCTCAACGTGGAGCAGGCCGTGACCATGCTTGATGGCGGTGACTTTGAGCTGGTGGCACACGTGACCGATAAGGCGGGCAAGCCGTTTGCGGGCGCCAAGGTTAGTGTTGGGCTGGAGTCCTCGGCTATCTGCTCTGTCGATGCCACCCAGGCCGTGACGGGCGAGGACGGTGCGGCGACGTTTGTGCTGCATGGTGCTCTGCCCGGTTTGACGACGTTGACGGCGACGGTGGATGACACGGCGCTGTCCAAGCAGGTCGACGTTCGCGTGTCTGCCGAGGCAGTGCGACCGGCGCGACCGGTGGCGACGATTGGTGCGACGACGTTTGGTGCATGGTCGCCCAAGGAGAACTACATTACGGTGCCCAAGGGCACGAAGCTGGAGCTTTCGGCCGAGGATGGCGCGACGATTTGGTACACCACCAACGACACCTGCCCCTGCCGTGACGAAGGCCGCGTAAAGTACATCGAGCCTATTGCGCTCGATAGCAACATGTATGTGCGCATTGCGGCACAGCGCCCTGGCATGTCATACAGTGAGTATTCCGAGCGTCTGAACATTACGATTACGGTGACCGATGAGGCGGCGCCTGAGCCGACGCCCGAGCCGGACCCGACGCCTGGCGACGGCGAGCAGGGCGGCGGTGCGGATGGCTCTGGCGGCACCGGGGTACCTGCGGGCGGCTCGGCTTCGACGACGACCACGGTGACGACGAACAAGTCCAAGGGTAAGGGCAAGAACGGCAAGAAGTCCGGTGGCACGGAGCTTGCCGGCACGGGTGACTCCGCCGCGATGACGGTCGCCGCCCTAGGCATCGCCGGTGCAACCGTTGCCGCTGCCGGTGTCGCCGCAACCAAGCGCCGCAAGCGTTAGGTTTTGGTGACAGCGCCCATCCTCGGCTTTAGCAAAATCTCAATCTGTAACACCAAACCTGATAGTTGGGCTCTAGGTGTTACGGATTGAGATGAACTGTTCGGCCGCTAACCTAACGTCTCGATCTGTAACACGTAGCGAGGAATTTGGTCTCTAACTGTTACAAATTGAGACAAAGCGGAGGCGGCTGGCACAATATCTCGATCTGTAACAACTACAAGGCTCAACGGGCTCCAGGTGTTACAGATTGAGACAAACGCCGGAATTGGTTTGCCGACCAGGCCCCAAACCAGCACAAAGGTGCCTGTCCCCTTTGTGGTGGTTGGGGTGGCCGGTATAGAAAAAGTCCCCGCCGGGCGTGTGCTCGACGGGGACTTTGCCGTTTGATGGCTAGCACTGTAGGTGATTACTCGCCCAGCAGGCTCTTGGTGATGGAAGCGGCGGCCTTCTTGCCGGCGCCCATCGCCAGAATGACCGTAGCGGCACCGGTGACGATGTCGCCGCCGGCCCAGATGCGGGGATCGGTGGTCTGGCCGGTCTCCTCGTCAGCGACGATGTAGCCCCACTTGTTGAGCTCCATCTTGCCGCCGATCTTCTTTGCGAAGGGGTTGGCGTTGGTACCGATGGCCGAGATCGCGACGTCGCAGGGGATCTCCTCGATGGCGCCCTCGATGGGCACCGGGCGACGACGGCCGGACTCGTCGGGCTCGCCGAGCTCCATCTTCTGGACCTTGACGGCGCACACGGAGCCGTCCTCGCCAGCGACAAACTCGAGCGGGGAGACGAGCGGCAGAACCTCGACGCCCTCGGCCTTGGCATGGTGCAGCTCAGCGCGACGGCAGGGCATCTCGTCCTCGGTGCGACGGTAGGCAATGATGGCGTGCTCGGCGCCCAGGCGCTTGGCGGTACGGACGGCGTCCATAGCCACGTTGCCGCCACCAAAGACGACGACGTTCTTGCCGTGCTTGGTGGGGGTGTCGTACTCGGGGAACTTGTTAGCCTTCATCAGGTTCACGCGGGTGAGGTACTCGTTGGCGAAGAAGACGTTGGGCAGGTTCTCGCCGGGGACGTTGAGGAACTTGGGCAGGCCAGCGCCGGTCGCCACGTAGATGGCGTCGAAGCCCTGCTCGAACAGCTCCTCGGCCGTGGCCATGTTGCCCACGACGGAGTTGTACTCAAACTTGACGCCCATGTCCTCCAGGCCGTCAATCTCACGCTTGACGACTGCCTTGGGCAGACGGAACTCGGGGATGCCGTAGACCAGCACGCCGCCGCCGGTAAAGAAGGCCTCGAAGACGGTGACGTCAAAGCCGTTACGGGCGAGCTCGCCGGCGCAGGTGATGCCGGACGGGCCGGAGCCGACGACGGCGACCTTCTTGCCGTTCTTGGGAGCCATCTTGGGCGTGGAGGCGAGCTCGGGGCGGTCACCCAGGAAGCGCTCGAGCTGGCCGATGGCCACGGGCTCGGACTTCTTACCACGGATGCACTTGCCCTCGCACTGATTCTCCTGCGGGCAGACGCGACCGCAGATGGCGGGAAGCATGGAGTCCTCGCGGATGGTATCGAGGGCGCCGCCGAAGTCCTTCGCGCGGATTTGCTCGATAAAGCGGGGGATGTTGATGTTGACGGGGCAGCCCTCAACACAGAACGGCTTCTTGCAGTTGAGGCAGCGCTCGGCCTCGGCCAGCGCCATCTCCTCGGTGAAGCCCTTGTCGACGGGGCGGAAGTCGCAGGCGCGCTCGGCAGCCGGCTCCTCGTTATCGGGGGTGCGGGGCGACTTCATATCGGCAACGAAACGACCGTTAACTAGTGGCATGCGCAGCTCTTTTCCTCATAGGCCTTGAGGGACTCGCCCTCTTCGGAACGGTAAGCGGCCTGGCGGGCACGAAGGTCATCCCAGTCGACCAGGGTGGCATCGAAGTCGGGGCCGTCGACGCAAGCGAACTTGGTCACGCCGCCCACCTCGACGCGGCAGCAGCCGCACATGCCGGTGCCGTCAACCATGATGGGGTTGAGCGACGCGGTGATGGGGGTGTCGTACTTCTGGGCGGTGAGGGTCGAGAACTTCATCATCGGAACGGGGCCGACGCAGAAGACCTGGCTCACGGCCTTGTCCTGCAGCAGGCGCTCCAGCGGAGCGGTGACAACGCCCTGCTCGCCGTAGGAGCCGTCATCGGTAGTGATGTGGATGTGGTCCTCGTCGAGGAGCTCGCGGAACTGGTCCTCCATGAGCAGGAGGTCCTTGGTGCGGGCGCCCATGATGGCGTGGACCTCATGACCGGTCTCGACCAGGTGCTTGGCGACCGGGAAGGCAATTGCCAGACCGACGCCGCCGCCAATGACGGCGCAGGGGCCCTCGGCCATCTCGGTGGGAACGCCCAGCGGGCCCACGACGTCGCGCAGCGACTCGCCGGCCTCGTAGGTGGAAAGCATCTCGGTGGTCTTGCCGATCACCATGAAGATGAACTCGACCCAGCCCTCGTCACCGTTCCAGCCGGCCAGGGTAAACGGGACACGCTCGCCCGTCTCATTGGCGCGAACCATGAGGAACTGTCCAGCGTGCGCATGCTTGGCGATTGCGGGCGCCTCGATGCGGAACTTGAACACCTTCTCCGAGAACTGCGTCTTCTCCAGGATCTTATACATAGAACCCCTCTCTTGTTAGGGCGACCGAACCGTGCCTCCACGGAAATGGACGGTAGCCCGAATAAAACCGTACGCGCACAGGCGTTGTGCAGACATACGGTGCAAATTATACCCTCATGGACATGTCGCTTACGTGTATCTTCGGCGGTTGGGAGCAGGGTTTATCCACTTTGGCCTACCAAATAGGGGCAGGTTTATTTTGGTCAGTTTTATCGGGTAAAACGGCAAAGGGGGCCGGCCTCGGGTTGTGATGAGGCCGGCCCCCTTTGGGGCGTTGCATGTGTAGGGCGTCACAGGGTTTATTACGGCGCGGCCGCCGCGGCGTTTTCGCATATAAAACCTGCCAAAATAAACCTGTCCCTAAATGGTAGGTTTTAGTGCTTGCCGTTGGCAGAGGCGGAGCCGTTAACGTGGTCGCGGGCATAGATAACGCCGTGCACGATCGCCAGACCGGCGGCGTCGGCGGCGCGGGGGCCGGGGGCCTGGGAGGCCGGTCCCATCTGGGCGCGCAGCTGCTTGAGCACGTAGTCGGCGACAGCCATCTTGCCGGGAGGGTTGCCGATGCCGGTGCGGATGCGGCTGAAGTCGCGGCTGCCCATCTTGTCGATGATGGAGCGCAGGCCGTTGTGGCCAGCATGGCCGCCGCCCACCTTAACGCGCACGTCGCCGGCGGGAATATCGAGCTCGTCGTGGATTACGAGCAGCTCCTCGGCCTTGATCTTGTACTCGCGGCAGAGCTTGGAGATGGGACCGCCCGAGGTATTCATGTACGACTGCGGCTTGACCAGCACAATCTGGCGCTTGCCGCCCTCTTCCTCGGGGTCGTTGATGTTGATGAGCGCGACCTCGGCGCCGGCCTGGTTTTTCCAGTACGTGACGCCGGCTTGACGGGCCAGCTCGTCGATTGCCTTAAAGCCGGCGTTGTGGCGGGTCTCGGCATATTCCTCGCCCGGGTTGCCAAGTCCGGCAACCATGCGAATCTTAAGCGGCTGTGCAGCTGCCATGTTCGTCCTTTCGTTGATTTGTCGCCTGCTATGGTGAGCGACCCTGTTGCCGCTGTCAAATGGAGGGCAATTGAGGTTGTTTGGGGGCGTTTGGACGGCCGTCGAAATCCGAGGTGGACAGTTAGTTCAGATACGTATAAGTTCTAGGACTCGAATTGCTCAATTCAATGCCGATGCGTTGTTTTGGAGCTTTAGTTAGCCCATATGACGCTGTTTTGAAGTCTATCCTGCCTTCAAATAGGGCGAATGGTATAGAGATGGCTGCAAAACAGCCTAATTCAATGTGTCTTTCTATACGTATTTGAACTAACTGTCCAGCCCTGCTCGACGGCGCACGGGTGATTCGCCGTTTAGACCGGCGCAAGGCCGATTCCGGCCCGCAGAGCGTTGAGCCAAGCGGCCTGACGCTTGCGATAGCCCTTGATGCGATATCGGAATCGGACTCCCGCGAGTCGATGCATCGTTTGGGCGAAGGCTTCGAGTGCAACAAGGTCTTTCATTTGGTCGCGATTGATAACAAGGACGTGGATGCCCATTGCCTTGAGACCATTATTTCGATTGCCATCGTGGATGCGAGCGTTTTGAAGCTCATGCCCGATTCCGTTGTATTCGTTGTCGACTCCGGCTGCCGGGCAATACAGGTCGCAGATGGCGTAAGGGATGCCGGAGGACATGTTGACCGCAAGAGTGTCGAAGTCGATTCGATAGTTGAGTAGCAGGCCTCCCATGGGCAGATTGCAACATCCGAAACCGCCAAAGCGCATGGGTGCTCCGAGAACGGCAAACATTAGGGATTCGGCTGGGGATGCGGATCCAGCCCGGGCGAGTTTAACGGCCGTACGAAACGAGGCGTACGAGCTACTTTTGGCGAACCGTGCGACCGCCTCGAGCTCTTCGATGGTCGTTGCGGGCTCGCATTTGTAGTGTGCCTGTTCATAGCGGGTTTCGTTCAGTTGCTCGGCCACCGACTGGTTGCCCAAGCAATCAAGATCGCCCGTCGCTGCGCAGCCATCGCTCTTGGGCCAGATGTCGTCATGGGCAATAGGGTATGTTGCCCCGGGAGGAAGGGAGTAGGTTCCGAGCAGTTCCATGAGAAGCATCAAGGTTTTGGCGACTGATTCATTTTTGGAACAAAGCATGGCTGTCACGGCGGGAGACGTTGCGTAGATGTCGGCCTCGACGTGCATAATTGCACCTTCAGGAAGCGGAGCGGAGAGAATATGCTGAAGAAGTCGCTTGTCGGGGCGTCTGTTGTCTTCGTCTGAAACGAGAAGATCGAGCAGTTCGGAATCATCTTCATTCCAGGCATCGAGTATCGAAAGTGCGCCAAAGTCTATCGCGTCATTATTGGGAATGCAGCTAGCCAAGGCCTGTGCTTGCTGTTCGCTATCAACGAAGTCCCAGGGTAGGGCAGAGTACGCCCGTCGTGCGCGACGAATTGCGCGGAGGGCGGAGAGATGTGAAATCACGGTCGTCATAGCTATAACGTACTAAGTTGGCGGCAGAATGCGACCGCCATACCGTTCTTTTCGCTCAGCGGGGCGCTGCGCGCCACGAACGGCTGGGTGTTATGAAATCGGTGGAATCGGTCGAGGGGATTGCAGGGAATTGAGCTCTGCCGCGAAGGTTGACGATATCTACTGGACAGTTAGTTCAGATACGTATAAGGCGGCGGGCGTTCGAGGCGTTTCTAAGGGCCTTTGAGGGCGATTTGAGGATAAATATGCAGCGGTTGTACTCGAAAACGATGAGCTTTGGACGGTATGGCATCCGCCGGGGAGCTCCGAAGGCTCCGAACGGCTCTTTGGAGCTTTAGAAAAATACGTATCTGAATTAATTGTCCAGGGAAGGTTGGCGAGGGATAGAAAAGGGTCGGAAGCGAGCTTCCGACCCTTTAAAAACACCAAAGATGATGCGATGCGCGTTGGATTACAGCGCGAAGTCGCCGCCGACGAGCGTGGAGACGGGCTCCTCGTGGTAAACGGCGGAGATGGCCTGGGCGAACTCCTCGGCGACCGAGATGGTCTTGATCTTGCCGCCGACCTCGACGGGGATGGCATCGGTGACGAGGCACTCGACGATGGGGGCATCGTTCAGGCGCTCGATAGCCGGACCGGAGAAGATGCCGTGGGTGGCACACACGTAGATGTCGCCAGCGCCCATGGCCTTGAGCTCCTTGACGTTGGCGCACAGGGTGCCAGCGGTGTCGATCATGTCGTCATTGATGACGCAAGTCTTGCCCTTGATGTCGCCGATGATGCCCATGACCTCGGCAGCGTTGTGGCGCGGACGACCCTTGTGGGCGATGGCCAAGTCGCAGCCGAGCATGTCGGACAGCTTCTTGGCGGCCTTGGCACGACCCACGTCGGGGGAGACGACAACCAGGTTGTCGGTGTCGAAGTGCATGTCGTTGTAGTACTGGCCAAACAGCGGCAGTGCGGACAGGTGGTTAACCGGGATATCGAAGAAGCCCTGGATCTGACCCTGGTGCAGGTCGAGGGTGATGATGCGGTCGACACCGGCGCGCTCGAGCAGGTTGGCGACGAGGCGGGCGGTGATGGGCTCGCGCGGGCCGGCCTTGCGGTCCTGGCGGGCATAGCCGTAGTGGGTGATGACGGCGGTGATGGAGCGGGCGGATGCGCGCTTGGCAGCGTCGGTGGCGATGAGCAGCTCCATGAGCATGTCGTTGACGTTGCCGCCGGCCACGGACTGAATCAGGAAGACGTCGGCGCCGCGGACGGTCTCGTCGTAGCGGGCGTAAATCTCACCATTGGCGAACTGCTTTAGCGTAAGGCCCGAAAGCTCGACCCCAAGGTACTCAGCGATCTTCTGAGCGAGGGGACGGTTGGAGGAACCGGAATACACGCGGATGGACTTGCGCATATTCTCCGACTTCTCGGGATCATTAATCGGCATTACCCTTCTCCTTTATACATCGAATGCCATATAGATGCCTTGTTGCATTGTAACCGCGCGACGGGGTTTATCGAGTCTTGATAACGTCTTTACCGTCAACGGACACGAACCGACCACTCATCCGGTCGCGCAGGTCACGATAGAAAAAGGAGCCGTCCCCATGGGAACAGCTCCTTTTGTGCTTGGTAAAACGTTATACCTCGTCGTCCTCGTGCAGGCGGCGGCGATAATCGGCGGCCCAGCCTTCGATATTTACCTGACGGGCGCGGCCCAGACCGAGCGCGTCGGCCGGAACCGGCTCGGTGATGACGGAGCCGGCGGCCACGAGTGCGCCCTCGCCAATCTGGGCGGGCGCGACCATCATGGTGTCGGAACCGATGAAGGCGTCCTTGCCGATGACGGTCTTGTGCTTGTGCACGCCGTCGTAGTTGCAGGTGATGGAGCCCGCGCCCACGTTGACGCCGGAGCCCATGGTGGTATCGCCGATGTAGGACAGGTGCGGCACCTTGGAGCCCTCGCCGATCGTGGACTTCTTGATCTCCACGTGCGTGCCGGCCTTGGAGCCGTCGAGCATGTGGGTGCCCGGGCGCAGGTAAGCGCGCGGGCCGCAGTCGACGCCGTTCTCGATGACGGCCTCGATGGCGATGGTCTCATCGATGATGCAGCCGCTGCCGACAGTGGTGTCGGTAAGGCGGCTGTTGGGGCCGAGCTGGCACTCTTCGCCCACGGTGACGTGGCCGATCAGATGCGTCTGCGGCCACACGACGGTGTCGCGGCCTATGGTGGCGTCGGGACCGATCCAGGCCTGCGTGGGGTCGATGAAGGTAACGCCCTCGGCCATCCAGTGCTCGTTGATGCGGTCGCGCGCGATGGCGGTGAGCTGCGCGAGCTGGATACGGCTGTTGACGCCCAGGCCGTCGCGGTAGTCATCGCAGTGGAAGATGGAGACTGCCTGGCCGTGGCCTTTGAGGATCTCGAGCATGTCGGGCAGATAGTACTCGGATTGCGCGTTGTCGTTGCCGATCTCGTCGATGTGCGCGGCGAGCTGCGCGCCGTCGAAGGCGTAGCAGCCGGCGTTGCACTCGAGCAGCGTGGCGGCCTGCTCGGGCGTGCAGTCCTTCTGCTCGATGATGCGCTCGATCTGGCCGTCGGCGCCCAGCCTGATACGGCCGTAGCCGAAGGGGTCGGGCGGGGTCATGGTCATGACAGTGCAGGCGAGCTCGCCGGTGGCGACGGTCTGCGCGAACTTGGCGACGGTGTCGGCGGTGATGAGCGGCAGATCGCCGTTGAGCACGACGACGGGGCCTTGCGCGATGCCGCAGGCCTCGAGCGCGACCTTTACGGCGTGGCCGGTGCCCAGGCGCTCGGTCTGCTCGACGCACTCGACCTTGGTGGCGCTGTTGGCGTAGGCGCCGTCGATGAGGGCGCGCATCTCGTCGGCGTGGCTGCCGATGACGACCACGACGCGGCTGCAGCCGGCCTTGATGGTGGCGTCGACGATCCACTGGACCATGGGCTTACCCAGGATCTTGTGCGAAACCTTGCAGTGGTTCGACTTCATACGGGTGCCCTCGCCGGCAGCGAGGATAATTGCGGTTGCGTCCATGTGATCTCCTGTTACGTTATAGAGACGTGTGTTTGGAAACGATACACGGCGCAATATGATACCGCAGGCATATGATGAGCGCGTAACGTTTGGGCCGCGGCGGATGGGTTTGTGGTTCCGGCACGGCGGTTGCGCTGCTTGTGTGGTGTTTGCGGCACTGCGGCGTTGGTATTTGGGTGAGAGGGCGGGTGCCCGTGGACAATATGCGAGAGAGGTCGGCCATCGAGCCCGTCGCGGCATTCTCGATGTCGCACCCGGCGGTGCCTGCGCTCTACATGGCGCTAACGCTGGGGCTCACCATGTTCTCGATGCAGCCGGTGCTGATCGCGCTGTCGCTCGCGGGCGGGCTGGCATACGGCTTTGCGACCCGCGGGGCTGCTCGCACGCTGAGCGCGCTTCGCTGGCAGCTGCCGGTGATTTTGATTATCTCGCTGGTGAATCCGCTGTTTAGCGCCTCGGGCTCGACGGAGTTGTTCCGCATCGGTATGCGCGCAGTGTATTTGGAGAGCATGGTATACGGCCTGTGTATGGGCGGGCTGTTTGTGGCGAGTGTGCTGTGGTTTGAGGCTGCGGCGTCGATGCTCGAATACGACAAGGTGCTCGCGCTGCTGAGCAACGCCGCGCCGGTGCTCGCGCTCATGATCTCGATGTGCATGCGGCTTATCCCGCAGTTTTTGCGCCGCGGCCGCGCGGTGCTGGCGGTGCAGGACGCGATCGATGTGCCGGGGCGCGCGCCGGCCGACCCCGTGCGCTCGCGCTTGCGGGCCTCGAGCGTGCTGATGGGCTGGGGCATGGAGGATTCGCTGGAGCGCGCCGACGCCATGCGCTCGCGCGGATGGGGTGCCGCGGCGCGTCGTACGACGTATGCGCGGTATCAGCTGGGGCGCGGCGACGTTGCCGCGCTGGTGGGGCTTGCGCTGTTTGGCGCTGCTGCGGTTGCGGCGGCGTGGGCCGCGACAACGCAGTATTCGTTTTACCCTCAGCTTTCGGTACCGGCGCCGTGGCCTGGCTATATTGTGTACGCGGCTTGGATGGTGTTGCCCTGTGTGTTGCACACGATTGACGAGGAGAGGTTTGGCTGATGACCCGGTTGGATAGCTGCTCGGTAACGGGCGGGGCGTGCGGTTCCGATGCGCCTGCGATTGAGGTACGGGGCCTGAGCTTTACCTACCCCGGGGCTGAGGCGCCGGTACTCGACGGGCTCGACTGGTCTGTTCCCCAAGGTGCGTTTGCACTGCTGGTAGGTGGTACTGGGTCGGGCAAGTCGACGCTGCTCTCGCTGCTCAAGCCCGAGATTTCGCCGACGGGCGCGTGCACTGGCGAGTTGCGCGTGCTGGGGGAGGGCGTCGCCGACATGGATGTCCGGACGTCCGCGGAGCGCGTGGGCTATGTGTTTCAGGATCCCGAGAACCAGATCGTGTGCGAGACCGTGTGGCACGAGATGGCGTTTGGCCTGGAAAACTTGGGGCTAGCGCGCGACGAGATACGCCGCCGCGTGGCCGAGACCAGCTATTTCTTTGGGCTGGAGGACTGGCTCCACCGCGATACCGATACGCTTTCGGGTGGGCGCAAGCAGCTGCTGTCGCTGGCAGCCGTGCTGGCGTTGCGCCCGCGCGTGCTGCTGCTCGACGAGCCCACGTCCCAACTCGATCCCGTTGCCGAGAAAAATTTTCTGCATGCGCTGTTTCGCGTGAACCGCGAGCTGGGCTGTACGGTTGTTGTGGCGACGCACCAGCCGCGCCCGATGCTCGAGTATGCGACGTGCGCGTACCGGATTGAAGGCGGTCGCGTGTGCGAGGTGTCTGATGTCGCTTCCTTGGGGCATCGTGAAGGGCTGTTTTCTGGCGAGGTGCCAGGGTGGGGTGCCTCGCGGCGTGCAAAAAACGGAGTTTTCAGCAGTGTCAGTGGCCAGCTGGGTTCTTTGGACTCGCGCGGGGGCGCTCCGGGTGCAAAAAAAGGACTGAAATCGGACAAATCGGGTGAATTTGAGGTGCAAATACTGTCGCAGGACGACTCGGGGGTGCCATCGCGTACCGGTGGACGCAGAATACTCCCAAAAATGCACGCCGGGTCGGCTACCACCCTGTCGGAAGGCTGGTTTCGCTACGACCGTGTGTCCGGTTGGGTGCTGCGCGGGCTCGACGTGACGTTTTCTGCCGGTGCGGTGCATGCGATTGTGGGCGGTAACGGCTGCGGCAAGTCGACGATGCTTTCGGTGCTGGCCAAGACCGCCAAGCTGCAGCGTGGTCGTATGGTGCGCGGGGCGGCCTCGGCTGCGCTGCTGCCGCAGAACCCCAAGGCGTTGCTGGTCGCCGAGACGGTGAGCGACGAGCTGATGGAATGGGCTTCGACTTGCGGATATGACGAGGACGCGGCCCAGGAGCGCGCGGCGCAGCTGGGATTGGACGGCCTGGATGGGCGCCACCCGTACGATCTTTCGGGCGGCCAGCGTCAGCTGCTCGCGTTGGCAAAGCTGCTGTTGATTGGTCCGGAGCTGCTGCTGCTCGATGAGCCCACGAAGGGGCTGGACCTGACGAGCCGCCGCATTATCGCCCGCGCCCTATGCGAGCATGCGCAAGCCGGCGGCACCGTCATCATGGCCACGCACGACCTGGACTTCGCCGAGCAGGTTGCCGACGACGTTGCCATGATGTTCGACGGCGAAATTGCCTGCATGGAGCCGCCGGCAGATTTCTTTGCCGACAACGTGTTTTATAGGGCGTGATGGAATGGCGGATTATCGCGGCTTGCGCCTACTTGCAAAACTGGAGATTCCGCTGTTGTTGGCGGTGCCGGTGGTAATGGCCGCGGCGTTGCTGGCAGGCGTTGAGCAGGCGGCGCTTGCCATGCTTGTCGTGGTGGCGCTCGTGCTTGCACTGTTCTTCGCGGGCTACGAGGCGTCGCGTCCGGGCCTGCGCCAGATTATGCCCACGCTGGTTCTGGCGGCACTGGCCGCGGCGGGCCGCATCTTGTTCGGCCCCATTCCCGACTTTAAACCCGTGAGCGCCATCGCTATTATCGCGGGAGCGACGTTGGGTCGACGCAACGGCTTCATGGTCGGCGCGTTGGCAGCGCTAACCAGCAATTTCTTTTTTGGACAGGGCATGTGGACGCCATGGCAGATGTATGCCTGGGGCCTGGTGGGCTACGTCGGCGGTGTGCTGGCGTACGCGGGTGCTTTTGATCGCGCCGATGGCACCGTGCGCATGCCGGCGCTGATGGCGTACGGCTTTGCATCGGGCCTGCTCTACGGCGTGGTGATCAACGCCTACGACATCATCGGTTTTGTGCAGCCGCTCACGTGGGCGGGCGCCGTGGCGCGTCTTGCCACGGCGGTGCCGTTCGATATCACGCACGGCCTTGCGACCTGCGTGTTCTTGGCCGCCCTGTACAAGCCCTGGTGTCGACGGATCAACCGCGTCGTCGTGAAGTACGGGCTGTAGGGCATTTCGCGTTCCCTCACGAACTTGCGGTGGAATAGTTCTCGTTTTTGGCTGTTTGGGGCCGAAGCAGGAACTATTCCACCGCAACTTATAGGGGGAGAGGGGTCACATGATCCGTTTTCCTCCGTCCCCGGGGGATCATTGGGGGGTTAGAGCTCCAGGGCGAGGGTGACGGGACAGTGGTCGCTGCCGAAGATGTCGCCGCGGATGCCGGTGTCGCACACATTGCCGGCGATTGCGTCGCTTACCAGGAAGTAGTCGATGCGCCAGCCTGCGTTGTTCTTGCGGGCATTAAAGCGGTAGCTCCACCAGCTGTAGACGCCCTCGACATCGGGGTTTGCCGCACGCCAGGTATCGGTAAACCCGGCGTCGAGCAGCTCGGTAAACTTGCCGCGTTCCTCGTCCGAAAAACCGGCGTTGCCGCGGTTGGACTTGGGGTTCTTAAGGTCGATCTCCTCGTGCGCCACGTTAAAGTCGCCGCAGGTTACGATGGGCTTGTCGGTCTCGCGCTCAAGCGCGCTCAAAAAGCCGCGATAGGCATCATCCCAGGCCATGCGCACATCAATGCGCGCGAGCTCATTCTGGGCGTTAGGCGTGTAGACATCCACGAACCAAAACTTGTCGAACTCGAGCGCGCAGACGCGGCCCTCGGTTGCGGCTTGGGCGACGAGCTCGGCTGCCTCGCCTTCGCCGGCGTAGGGTAGCAGCGCGTCGGCGCGTAGCACGCGCAGCGGTTCCTGGCGGCTAAAGACCGCAGTGCCCGAATAGCCTTTGCGTTCGGCGTAGCTCCAGGTTTGGTGATAGCCGGGCAGGTCGATATCGACCTGGCCCTCCTGCAGCTTGGTCTCCTGCAGCGCCAGGATATCGACGTCGAGTTCTTGCGCGATCTGGATAAAGCTCGGGTCCTTTTTGAGCACGGCGCGCAGGCCGTTGACGTTCCACGAGGCGAAAGTGTAAGTCTGAGGCATGGTGTCCTTTCGACGGGGTTGGCAGGCTTAAGATTAGCGCAACAGGGGCGGGGTGGGCTCGCGCGTGCTGACTCAAAGGCCGCATGCTGGGATATCGCCCAACGCTGCCCGACCAACGAGGACGGAGGACTCATATGACGCAGGCAATATCGGACCCAAAGCAGGCCTCCGCTGCGCTGGCGGAGCTGTTCGGCACCCACAAGCGCGTGGTCTTCTTTGGCGGCGCGGGCGTTTCCACGGCGAGCGGCATCCCCGATTTCCGCAGCGTGGATGGCCTGTATCACCAGCAGTTTGCCTACCCGCCCGAGACCATGCTCTCGCACAGCTTTTACGAGGCGCACCCGGCGGAGTTTTTCGACTTCTACCGCACCAAGATGATCGCGCTTGGCGCCAAGCCCAACCGCTGCCACACCAAGCTGGCCGAGCTGGAGCGCGCCGGCAAGCTCGATGCCGTGGTGACGCAAAATATCGACGGCCTGCATCAGATGGCCGGCTCGCAGCGCGTGTTCGAGCTGCACGGATCGGTCCATCGCAACATTTGCCAGTCGTGTGGCGCGGTCTATAGCGCCGAGTGGATTTGCTCGCGCGAGCACGAGGACGCCGCGGGCGTGCCCGTGTGTCCTGCATGCGGTGGGCGCATTAAGCCCGATGTGGTGCTCTACGAGGAGCCGCTCGATGAGCGCGTGCTGACTGGTGCCGTTGCCGCCATCGCCGCGGCCGATGCCCTCATCGTGGGCGGGACCTCGCTCGCAGTGTATCCGGCGGCGGGCCTTACGCGCTACTTTACCGGCGATACGCTGGCCATTTGCAATCTTGCTCCCACCGATCAGGATGCAAATGCCGACCTGCTGATTTCTTGCGACATCGCGGCCGCGTTTGCGTTCTAGTCCGTGTGCGCGGATACAATAGAAAGACTGATTGCAAAGCGACCCCGCCGCCTGCGCCCGAGCGCGGCGGCGCGGGCATTTTAGGAGGATGTTCATGGCGAACGATAGCAAGACATGGCGGTGCGGAAAGTACGAGCTCAGCTTTGACCGCCCGCGCATCATGGGCGTCCTCAACGTGACGCCCGATTCGTTTAGCGATGGCGGGGAGCACTTCGACCCGGATGCCGCCATCGAGTACGGCCTGGCGATGCTCGACGCCGGCGCCGACATCATCGACGTGGGCGGCGAGTCCACGCGTCCCGGATTTACCCCGGTCAATCCCGACGAGGAGGCTCGCCGCGTGCTGCCCGTGGTGCGCGCACTGGCCAAAGAGGGCGCTATCGTCTCGATCGACACGCGCCATGTGGCGGTTGCCAAGGCGGCCGTGCGCTGCGGCGCCTCGATCGTCAACGACGTGACGGGCTTCACCGACCCCAAGATGGTTGAGTTTGTTAAGACGAGCACCTGCGGCGTCATCGTAATGCACGCCGGTGAGGTCGCCGCACCCGCCCGCACGCACGCGACGGTGCAGCTCGATACCTCGGCTGCGGCGTTTGTTGCCGAGAAGGCACGCGAAGCGGCCGCCGAGGCTGCGCGCGAGGCCGAGAAGCCAGCGCGCCGCCGCGGCAAGCTGCTAGGCGAGCCCAAGACGGAGGCTAAGCTGCCGGGAGGCGTGGTGCAGCCCTCGCTGCCGTTCGGCGATCCGGAACCCGCGCCCGAGCCCACGGACGAGCAGAAGCAGGAGGCATCGGCCGCCGAGCAGGTCGCCCCTGTCGCCGAGGCCGCCACGACCCCTGAGCCCGCGTCGGAGCCCAATGACCACCTGGCCGCCATGATGCGCCGCAGCGCCCGCCGCGAGGAGGCCTACGTGCCCACCTCTCAGCTCCGCCGCTTTACCCTGCCCGATTCGGCGCCCATCATGCGCCGCGTCATGGGCTTTCTGTCCGACCAGGCCCGCACGCTCATCCATGCCGGCGTGTCGCGTGACCGCATCTGCATCGATCCCGGCCCTGGCTTTGGCAAGACGGCCAACGAGGATATCGTCATCCAGCGCGAGACCGCCAAGATGGCGTCGCTGGGCTATCCGCTCATGTGCGCCGTGTCGCGCAAGCGTTTTGTGGGCGCCGTCTCGGGCGTGACCGAGGCGGCCGCGCGCGACGCCGCCACGTTTGGCGTGTGCCTGGGCGCTATCCAGGCCGGCGCCAACATCGTGCGCGTGCACGACGTTACCGGCTTTGCGCAGTTCCTGAACGGTTACTGGGCTGTCGCCAAGCCGCAACCGCGCCGTGCGTTTGTGGCCGTGGGCTCCAACCTGGGGCATCGTTGCGACAACATCCGCGCCGCACGCGACATGATCGCCGAGATTCCGCTCACCTGCGTGTCCAACTGCTCGCGCATCTACGAGAGCGAGCCGGCCTACGAGACGCGCCAAGATGCGTTTGCCAACGCCGTCATCGAGATCAAGACCGAGCTGGCGCCGCTGGTGCTGCTCGACGAGCTTATGAAGATCGAGGCTGAGCTGGGGCGCGACCGCTCCAAGAAGGCCAAGGTCAACGGTCCGCGCACCATCGACCTGGACCTGCTGTGGATGGACGGCGAGATCCATGGCGGCAAAAAGCTGCGCCTGCCGCATCCGCTCATTGGCGAGCGCGACTTTGTACTGGTGCCACTCGAGGATCTGATGCACGACCCGGCGCGGTTCTTCCGCTACAACGGCGTCGAGGTCAAGGAGCCCGAGGACCGCGTAGGCCATATCGTGGGCGAATTGGGGCGTATGTAGATGATTGAGATGAATGCTGTGGCCGTTGGCACCGAGCTTGACGCCGCGCGCGACGCGGGCCGCGAGGGTGCGTCCGCGGGCTGGTGCGCTTGGAGCGCGGGCGAGACGTCGTTGACGTTTTCGCTGGTCGTGCGCCCGGACGTGAACATGCATGCCTTCCACGGCCTGCCGTTTGTGGCGGCGATGGGCATGATGGACGCGCTCGTGGGCACAGCGTCGACGCCGGGCCTGGACCTTGCCGGCAAGGTGGGCATTGAGTGGCCGAGCAATATCGTGTGCGGCGCGCCCGCGTTCGAGACGTCGTTCGGGCGCGTCGCCGTCAACGGCGGCGCCGGTGCTGCGGGCATGTTCGGTGCCGTGACGGTGGATATTGAACGTTCGGCGCTGAGCGAGCTCGGTGTGGATGCGGCCGACGAAGCGCTGGTCGAGGAGTTGGCTGCCGCCGTGCTGACCCGTGTGGACGCCTGGGCGGCTGTTGCCAACACGCCGCAGGGCGCTGCCGGTCCGCTGGCCCCCGTGTTGGGCGAGTACTTCGACATGGTGCCGCTGCTGGGTCGCCAAGTTGCGGCGGTGTCGCCCAACGGCTTGCCGCTTGCGGTTGGTGTATTTGCGGGCTTGGACATCTGGGGTCGTGCGACCATCAAGACCGATGCCGGCGAGCAGGAGTTTCCGCCCGAGGCCGTACGCATTCGCGGGCTGTAGCGCGGGGCGCCAGCGCTCAAAGATAACGATGACAACGAAGCCCTCTTCGGCCTGCACCGGGGAGGGCTTTTGCGTGACCCGAGAGAATAGCCGCGTCGATCCTATTCCTCAAAACTGAAATTTTTCAGTTTTGAGGAATAGGCTTGGCGAACGTTTGCGGGGGCTGTGGCATCGGGCGTGCTCGACTTAAGCCCCTGCCTTACCCCAGCTCCTGCATGCGGCGGTAGATTTCGCAGATACCCTTGATGGTGAGCTGTCCATCGACCACGTCGAAGGCGTCGGTCGAATCGGCGACGATGCCGGCGAGACCGCCTGTGGCGATAACGGTGGCATCCTCGCGGCCCAGCTCGCGCTTCATGCGCGCGACCAGGCCCTCGGCCATGGCGGCGGCGCCCATCACGGCGCCGACCTTGATGCACTCCTCGGTATCGCGGCCGATGGCGTGCTCCGGCGCCTCGAGCGGAACGCTGGCGAGCTTGGCGGCACGGGCGGCAAGCGCGTCCATGGAGATGCGGATGCCCGGCGCGATCGCTCCGCCAATGTAATAACCGTCCTCATCGATGACGTCGATATTGGTCGCGGTGCCAAAGTCCACCACGATTGCCGGCGCGCCGTAGAAAGTTTCGGCCGCAACGGCGTTGGCGACGCGGTCGGCGCCCACAGCCTGGGGGCGCGCCGCACGCAGCTTGGTCACGGCGGCCGTCTGCGGCCCAATGACGATGGCGTCCGCGGCAATGCGGTCGGCTACGGCGTGCCATTCGCGCGAGAGCTGCGGCACCACGCCGGCAAAGGCGATCGCGTCGACCGCGTCGAGCGAAAGGCCGTACATCTTAAAGAAACCCATCAGGCGCACATGGATCTCGTCGGCGGTATAGGAGCGGTCGGTGGGCATGCGCCACGACTGCACCAGCTCGTCTCCGTCAAACAGGCCCATGGCCGTCTGCGTGTTTCCCATATCGATAGCGAGCAGCATGTCTACTCCCAGTGTCGGTGTAAAAGGACGCGCACCATTGTATACGCGCCGTCGACGGCGCTCGGCTGCGATTCGGTTACAGTGATATGGGCTGAGGGGTTTAAATATGAAGGAATTATGCTCTACGAGATTTTCCTTGCCGTTTACCGAACTCCCGCGTAATATTCTTTCTTGCGCACATGAGGCGCCCAGACATTGCGGGGTGGAGCAGTCTGGTAGCTCGCCGGGCTCATAACCCGGAGGTCGTAGGTTCAAATCCTGCCCCCGCGACCAAGAACTTGCAGCTCGTCGGCCTAGCCGGCGAGCTTTTTTTGTTATTGCGGATCAATGTTTTCGACCCAGTTCTCAACTTCCCAAACAAAATCTCGATCTGTAACATCTGGACCCGATTTGGGCGGCTAGGTGTTACAGATCGAGATGTTTCGGCAGGACGATCTTTGTTTGTCTAAATCTGTAACACGAGGGACGGATTTTGCCGAGTTGTTGTTACAGATTGAGATTTTCTAGCAGGCGGGTTTGGTTTGTCTTGATCTGTAACACCTGGGGTCGTTTTTGGCCGATGGATGTTACAGATCGAGACATTTTGTTGGGACGGTTCGGTAGCGCACAGAGATGTGGTGTAAGAGGCGGGGCATGCCCCGCCTCCGCCCTTT
>OBXK01000327.1_pt1 | contig 24227 bp, 16 predicted proteins | sample 1501371 | NCBI WGS metagenome assembly OBXK01 (sample SAMEA2580154, study PRJEB22360) | human gut metagenome | biome: human gut; feature: human-associated habitat; material: faeces | place: Denmark | collected 2008/2010
GAGGTGCTTGGCAGGTTTGCGCCCGTCTGCGCCTCCTTCCCAGCCATGCCGGCAGCGGCGGCCTCAAAGAACTCGGCAAACTCCGGGTCGCCGGCAATCTGCTCGGCGTCAGCCGTCTTAATGCCAAAGTCGGCCTCAAAACGGACGCGCTTGGCATCGGGCAGCTCGGGGATCTCGCCACGGCAGCGCTCGATGAACTCGTCGTCCAGATCGAACGGCGCCAGGTCGGGATCGGGGAACAGGCGATAGTCGTCGGCCGTCTCCTTGACGCGCATGACCACGGTGCGCTTACGGCTGGGCTCCCAGTGACGGGTCTCCTGATAGATGATGCCACCCTCCTCGAGCACCTCGGCCTGGCGGCAAATCTCGTAGGCAAGGCCGTCGTGCAGGCTCTTAAACGAGTTGAGGTTCTTGAGCTCGGTCTTGGTTCCCAGCTTGGTCTCGCCGCGGCGGCGCAGCGACACGTTGCCGTCGCAGCGCATGGAACCCTTCTCCATGGAGCAGTCCGAAATGCCCAGTGTCACAAAGATGCGACGGAGCTTTTCCATAAACAGGCGCGCTTCCTCGGGCGTACGCAGATCGGGCTCAGTCACGAGCTCAATCAAAGGCGTGCCGCAGCGGTTGTAGTCGACGAGCGACTCGGCCGCGGCGGTAATGCGGCCCTCGGCACCGCCCACGTGCACCATCTTGGCGGCGTCCTCCTCCATATGGATGCGCAGGATGCGGATGGGCACCGTGTAGGAACCGTCCTCGCGGCGCTCGGGCATCTGCAGGTTGGACGCGTCGTAGCTGGCCAGATGGCCGGCACGCTGGTTGCCCTCACGCATGGTCGACGTCATGGACGTGGACAGGCCCTCGGCGTTGGCCGAAGCGCTCGCCAGGCTCTGAGCCTCGGCCTCACCAAACGCGCAGTCGGGGCGCTCGGCGGCACCGCGACCGGTCACGTCCAGGTCCAGGTGACCGTACATGGCAAAAGCGACCGGACCCTGCGTGGTTTGGAAGTTCTTGGCCATGTCGGGGTAGAAGTAGTGCTTGCGGTAGAACATCGAGTGACGTTGGATCTCGCAGTTGGTGGCGAGACCGGCCTTAACGATGCTCTCGATGGCGCGCTTGTTGGGCACCGGCAGGGCGCCGGGCAGGCCCAGGCACACCGGGCACACGTTGGCGTTGGGCTCGTCATCGTGGCTAAGCTTGCAGTTGCAGAACATCTTGGTATCGAGTGCGGTTAGCTCGGTATGGATCTCCAGGCCGATCACGGCCTCCCAATCCTGCAGGACCTCGGAAAGCTCCTTCATTACAGCTCGCCTCCCTTCCCGGCAAAATCGGGCGCGACGGAAAGCGCGGGCGCACCCGTGGCGGCATCGGCAAAGCCGCGCTCCAAGGCGCGGGCAAACGTGAGCAGCTGACGGTCCTTAAAGGCCGGACCCACCAGCTGGGCAGAAACGGGCAGCTGAGTATCCTCGCCCAGACCCAGCGGCACCGAGATACCGCCGTTGCCGCAGATGTTGAGCGAGATGGTGTACAGGTCGGAGAGGTACATCTGCGTGGGGTCGCTAATCTCGCCAAACTTAAAGGCCGTGCGAGGCGAGGCGGGCATGAGGATGGTGTCCACCTTGGCATACGCGGCGTCGTAGTCCTGCGTGATGAGCGTGCGGGCCTTTTGCGCGGCGTAGTAGTACTTGTCGTACACGCCCGAGCTCAGCAGGTAGGCGCCGAGCATCTGACGGCGCTTGGCCTCGGCGCCAAAGCCGTGGGCGCGCGAGAGCGAGCTCTGGTCGGACAGGTTGGCGCAGCCCTCCTCCTGATAGCCATAGCGAATGCCGTCGAAGCGGGCCAGGTTGGAGAACGCCTCGGCCGGGCCGATGACGTAGTAGGCGGCGATGGCGGCGTCCAGGTGCGGCAGGTCGACCTCGACCAGTTCGGCGCCCTGGTTCTGCAGCTCCTGGGCGGCGCGCTGAACAGCGGCCTTGACCTCGGGCGTCAGGCCCTCGGCCTCCATAAACGCGGGGATGATGCCCACGCGCTTACCCTCGATGCTGTCGTTGAGATGCTCGGTAAAGTCGACGGCGCAATCCTGGCTGGTGCAGTCATACGGATCGTGCCCCGCACCGGTAAGCGCGTTCATGGCCAGCGCGACATCCTCGACCGTGCGGCCAAAGGGCCCCACCTGGTCGAGCGACGAGCCGAAGGCAACTACGCCGTAACGGCTTACGGCGCCGTACGTGGGCTTAAAGCCCACCACGCCGCACAGCGACGCCGGCTGGCGAATGGAGCCGCCGGGATCCGAGCCCAGCGAGAGCGCGACCTCGCCCGCGGCGACGGCGGCAGCGGAGCCGCCCGAGGAGCCGCCGGGCACGCGCTCGGTATCCCAGGGGTTGTTGGTACGGTGGAACGCCGAGCTCTCGGTGGAGCTGCCAAAGGCAAACTCGTCCATGTTGGCCTTGCCCATGGGCAGGCAGCCGGCATCGAGCATGCGCTGGACGCAGGTAGCGGTGTAGACGCTCTGGTAATTCTCGAGCATGCGGGAAGCGCAGGTAGTGCGCGTGCCCACGAGGTTCATGTTGTCCTTAATGGCCAGCGGCACGCCCGCGAGCGGGGGCAGCGGCTTGCCTGCGGCACGGTCGGCATCCACGCGCGCAGCGGCCTCGAGCGCAAGCTCGGGCGCCACCTGCAGGAATGCCTGGACCCCGCCCTCGCGCGCCTCGATGGCGGCAAGGGAGGCCTGGGCCACCTCGGTAGCGGTAAAGTCGCCGGCGGAAACGCCCGCGGCAATCTGGGCGGCGGTAAGGGAATCGAAGCTCTGCGCCATTACTCGCTCTCCCCCTCTCCCAAAATGGACGGCACGCGGAAGTAGCGGTCGCGCGCGCTGCCGGCGTTCTCGAGCGCAACGTCAAGCGGCAGGTCGCGCTCGGGCTCGCGCAGGTCATCGCCCATCACGTTGGACAGGCTTCCGATGGGATGGAACGTGGGCTCCACATCGGGCAAGTCATATTGCAAGACGGGCTCGAGCATCTGGACGGCGTCGTTCATGTAGGACGTCATCTGGGTGAGCTCGTCATCGGTCAGTGCGATCTTTGCGTACTCGGCGATGCCGCGCACGTCTTTCTCGCTGAGTGCCATAGGCGCTCCCTTCCGCATAACAGTTAAACCGCTCTAGTATACAGGGCGGCGCCGGCTTGGAGCAGGCGCTTTACCCAAATGCAGCGAAAACGTAACGAGGGCGACGGTTGGCAGGCGGCGGGCTGACGGTTCTGCAGCGAAACCGCACCGTCCATAGCGAAAACCGTCCCGCCCACAACGAAAAGCATCACAACATTCAACGCTTATCGCCAAAATCGCGATTTTCATCGAATGTTGTGATGATTTGAAAGCCCCGACCACCACAAAGGTGCCTGTCCCCATTGTGGTGGTTCTGAACGATGCCTTATGCCGAGGCCTTGACCTTGCGGCGCTTGCGGACCGCGTGGATCACGATGTCCAGCAGCAACAGCACAATGGCTACGACCACGATGAGCACGGCAAACTCGCGCTTGCCCCAGTGGCGGCCGGCCAGCGACTTTTGCTTGTCGACGTCCTTCTTGCTGTACTTGGTGCGCACGCAGTGCACCAGCAGGCGATGGTCGTTCACGCCGTAGGGCGTGCAGGTAACGAGCGTCACCTTGTCGGCGCCGGGCTCGATGATCAGCGACTCCATCTCCTCGGGCAGCACCACCTCGGAGTCCACCATCTTGTAGGCGAGCGTCTTGTTCATGGTGTGCAGCAGCACCAGGTCGCCGGGCTCCAGCGAATGGATGTCGTCGAACATGCTCAGGTTGCGCATGCCCGAGTGCGCGGTGAGCACGCAATGCGTCGAGGTGCCGCCCACCGGCAGACTCGTGCCCTCCAGGTGGCCGACGCCCGCCATAAGGACTTCCTCGCTCGTGCCGTGGTAGATGGGCATGCTCACGTCGATGGAGGGGATTTCGATCCAGCTCATCATGGGGTCGCGGTCAAAGATGAGCTGCTGGGCGTAGGGCTCAATCTGGTCGGCAGGGAGCTCGGTGGCCTCGCCCGCCAGCTGCTCGTTAAAGGAGCGCGCCTGGAGCAGGATGCGCTCGCGCTCCTCGGCAGACAGCGCGTCCACGGTGCTGGACACCGTGCTGATCTGGTTGAACACGCCCGAGGCCTCGAGCCGGTCCAAGATCCACGGCCAGGTCATAAGGCCCACGCCAATAAGGATGATTACGATGGTGATGAGCCGGTCGGCCCAGCGCGGCAGCCGCTTGCGGCGGCGCTTGGGCTTTGGTTGAGGTTTGGGCTGAGGGCTTGAGCCACCGTTGTCCGCGGCGTTATTGCTCTTTATATGTTTGGCGCCCTGCACCATCGCCGGTCACTCCTCTACAACTCAAGTTGTCTAAACAAATAATAGCCGATTAGCGTGCTTCCGCGCCGGACAACGCAGCTTGGCAGCATTGCGCAGTGCGAGTATGGGCCCGCATTTGAGTTTTCAAAATGTCCCGAATCGGCTGAGCGATTCGGGATACAATGTCAATAGAAAACGACGCACCCCGCGTAAGTGTACGAGAGCGCGGGCGGCCTAGTTTTCAGCTTTTGTTAAATGCCCGGGATCCGACCCCCGGGCATTCTTATTTGCGCTTTCGACGCAAATGCCGTCCACCGTCCGCACCGCGCGTGCGCCTACGGACCTTAAACCGAACCTCATACGAGTCAAAAAACGCGATGACGAACGTGCCCACCGCCGCGAGGGCGGCGAGCACGTTAAGGAATTTCAGCATTTGGGGACCTCCGATCGAGTCGTCGGCCGCCCGCGCACGGAATGCGTCGCAAGGATATTTTACTGCGAGTGTATGCACCCACAGCTGGTAAACGTAATAATTGCAAACATCTGTTCGATATTCATACACTTGATTCATCGGACGATGGAGGCTGGCTGCGTTATCCCAAAAAACGGGGCAGACTCCAGCGTGGAGTCTGCCCCGAAAAGAGCATTGCAAAGCAAGAACGTGGATGGGCGAGAAAAGTGTCCGCAAGTCTCATGGCCATCACATCCCGCCTGCCAAAGGGATGGGTGAGCGAGCGTTACTCCTGCTCGGACTCCTCAGCCTGCTTACGGCTGCGGATGAGGTGCGCCACGCCGATGACGAGTACCGCGCCACCAGCGATCCAAGTGAAGGTCACGCCGTTAAGGCCGGTGAGCGGGAGGTTGGAGCCCTTCTGGTCGGTGACAGTGAGGTGGACTTTGCCGTCAGCGGTTCCAACAGGAGCGCTAGTCGACTGGACGAGATTCTCATCAGTTCCCGTAGCGAACTCGCACCCAGGATTGAAAGGATCGCCGTTAGTGGGCAGCCCATTGTTCGTGATGGTGAACGTGATGCCATCGGCTGCGGAGTTATTGTAGCCAGGAGCGGGCTTAACCTCCTTGAGGACATAGGTGCCCTCGTCAAGGCCGACGACATTGATCTTACCTTCATTATTGGTGGTCAGAATTGCTTCATTCTTATTTGACGTTAGGGTACCGTTAGCCTTGACATATTCGCCGGACACACTCTCCTGCAGCGTGAACTGGACACCGGCAAGAGCTGGCTTTTCCCCGCTCTCGTAAGCATCGGAGCCCACCTTGGTTACGTCAATGCCATAGGTGTAATCGTAGGCAAAATGCTCAACCGTAGTGCCGGTTCCGGTGGCATGCGGATTGTTAGAATAGCTCAGCGTTACTTCATTCTTCTGGGGTTTGCCAACTAAGCCACCGAAACTCTCGTTAATCGCTCCGTCTTTGCCGTTTACAAAAATCTTGGCAGGGTCAAGCTTGGCCTCGTATTCGACGGTCACATTGGACGAAGCACTAACGCTAATGGCATGGTCCTCTTCATCAATGCAGGACTTGAGATCAGCAAAGCTAACGGTAAGCACGTTGCCCGAATAGCTTTTTGTGTAGCCGTTGTCGGGATCATTCTTAACAGCTTTGCCGTCAATCTTGACCTTGACAACCGGGGAACCGTCCTCGCCGCACTTAATCGACATGGAGCCAGGCAGATTATCCGTAAAGGAATACGTATAGGCGCTGTAGGTGTTGATGTTGCTCGCAACGGTGCCGGTCAGCTGATACTCGATAAACTGATCCATGCGGGAGTCGGCGGACTTATTAAACGTGGCGTCCGTCGCGTCGTCCTTGACGGTCTTGGTTACGTTGGGGACGCTCTTCTTGGGCTCCACCTTTACATCTTCGCCACCGACGACAGCGAAGATCGGTGAGGTGTAAGCGTCTTTATTGCCATCTGCTCCAGTAGTTGCACCGACCGACTTCGTTTCAAAGAGCCAGTAACCGGTATTGAGGTCCTCAAATGTTCCCGGGGTACCACTCATCGCATCAGTCCACGCTTGGCTTTCAAGCGACTTAGCAATCATGTCGAGCACGCTTCCGGCTTTGACGTTATTGTCCACAACTTCAGTACGGTGGTTATTGATGAAGTCGACCCATGCCTGGGCGGATTTATCAGTAGGCAAATCAGTAGGTTTAGAGCTCGCATCAACATTATCAAACGCACTGGTCACTGCGGTCATCACAGGATCATTTGCCCACTTAATATCAGAAAGGGTCTTATCGCCAGACCAGGCACTTCCATCATAATTCTGCGTGACCGTTGCCTTAAAAATCTGGATACCCTTAAAGGTCGTACCCTTATAGGTCTTCTCGTCAATCTCTACATTGCCGTCCGTGGCCACCGTCGGCGCAACCGCTGCAAACGCCATGGTCACCGGGGCCATCACACCGCCGAAGCTCAACGCCGCCGTGAGGCCGGCGGTTACTGCCAGGCGTGCGATGTTCTTGTTCATGCTCATCTTCTTTTCCTCCGTTTTCCGGTTGGTTCTCATTCGATCGATCATCATCTGTCTGTGTCTTAGCATCTGCTTCGCTACGTCTCGCCCCGCTCTCTGTGGGGCTGCCAGCTACTCTTTATGGCTGCCACCTCCCCGCTTGATCAGGAGCGCGACCACGATCAGTGCAGCTCCGGCGACCGCTGCGGCGGCCACGGCGTACATTGCCATATCGCCAGTCAAGGGCATAAAGCCTCCGGTGGTAATGCTAGGGGGTGTGCCGGTGGGCGTATTAATGATCGACGCCTCCAGGCTGCCCGTCGACCCGTCCGCGCTGTCGGCGCGCAGGGGCGACTCGGCCGTGATGGTGAGCTTGGGCTTGGCGGCGGCCACCTGGTCGACATCCAGGCCCTCGGCCTTGACCGTCACGGAGCGCGTGCCCTCAAAGGCGGTGTAGCCCTTGGGCGCCTTGAGCTCGCGGACCTCCAGCTTGCCCGAGTCCACGCCCGAGACGGTCACGCGGCCGTCCTCACCCGTGGTGACGGTGGCCTTGCCCTCCGCATCCCACGTGCCGCCGGCCGCCAGCTTGCGGCCGCGGTCGTCGGCGATGCTCAGGACCGCCCCAGCAAGCGGCTTGTCGCCGTCGCTGCCGCGCTTGGTGAGCGCGAGATCCCAGGTGTAGGCGCACGCGTCGTCGCTCGGCGTGCGGGTGAGGCCGGCGTCGCCCGACTGGTCGGCGAGGGGCGAGCGCGGGTAGCGAAGGTAGGCCTCGTTGGGGTTGCCCTTCGCGATGCCGTGGCTGCATGCGCTGTTGAGCGGCGCGTTGTACACGGCGACCACGCGGGCGCCAGCGGTGAAGGCGTCGGCCCCGCCGAGCGCGGCGATCAGGTCGCCGGTGCACACGGTGAAGGTCTTACCGTCGGCCGCTACCTTGGTGGCGCACTGGGCCGTGATGTCGGTCCAGCCCTTCGCGGGCTCGGTGCCGGCGCGCCCGTCCTTGCCGGCCGAGACGGCGCCGAAGCCACCGTCCGCGCCCGCCGCCACGTACACGCGCATGCTCGCGGCGACCTTGGAGGGGTCGAGCCCCGCGCTCATGGTGTCGACGAACTGCACCGCATAGGTGTCGTAGGCGGTGAGCCCCGCGGGAACCGTGGCAGAGAGGCGCCAGTACAGGTCGTCGGCGACCGTGGCGTCGGCGGCCTTCCGCCATGCGGCGGTGCTGTCCTCCAGCACGTGCTTGGACACCTTGGGCGTCGCCGCCTTGGGCTTGACGGTGACGGCGCTGCCGCCGACCAGGGCCATGATCGGCGCGGTGCCGGCCTCGTTCTGGGCGATGGCGTCGTCGTCGGCGACGATGAGCCAGTAGCCGCAGGGCAGCTCGGCCGCCGTGCCCGCGCTGAGGGCCCTAGAAGCGGTACCAGAGCTCTGGAGGGAACGAGCGAGCTGTGCGCTCAGCGCGCTCGTAAGGTGGGAATCGGCGTTGAGCCACTCGGCAGCTTCCTGCGCGGTGGTCTGGGAATTGGGCATGCCGGCGCTGTGCAGCACAGGCAGCGCGACGTCACGCACGGCGTCGCTTGCCCAGGCAAGGTCGGTGGCAATCTTGGCGTCGCTGTCGCCGTCGACGACGTTGGCGCTAAAAATCTGGTAGGCGTCGTAGCTGCTCGCCACGGTGCCGCTCACCGTGATGGAACCGGTCGAGGTCGGCGCGGCCTGCGCGGATGCGGGGAACACAACCGCGCAGGTGCCGATTAGGAGGGCAAGCAGCGCAAACAAGATCGGGAAGGAGCAAACTTTCTTATTCACGACGCTCACCTCCCTTCGCATTCGCCTTGCGACGAATGTGCATCCAGGCTGCAGCAGCGCAAAGCACCGCCGCGCCGGCAAGGTACGTCAGAGTGACGCCCGACATACCAGAAAGGGGCAAAGAGGTGGAGTAGGTGTTGGTGAAGGTGGGGGTGGACTCGGTGAGGTCGTGGGGCGTGTCGGTGGTCACTGGCTTGCCATCACGATCCTGAATCTGCTTGTAGGTCGCAGAGATGTTGATCTTGTGGTTAGAGTCGTCAACCGCATTGACCGTAATCTGATAAACCGACTGGTCGTATGTGTAGTTCGTAAACGGCGTGGTTGGCAGCTGTTCGCGAACGTAATAAGTAAAGGTATTGCTTGCACCGCGGCCCGTGGAGTCGGACGCGAGTTTTTCGAGGTCTTTTAGTTCGTACTTAATCTCGTCGAAGCTTAAGGTCTGGGACTTACCAGCGTCGGTCTTGGTCGACTTATTCTGAACGATCTTCGTGAACTCTTTGTCGGTCGCAAGTTGAAGCGTAAACTCCTTCATCTCGCCGCCCTCAACGACCTTAGTCGCCTTAGGAGTCCAGAAGCCGCTGGAGGCGTACGGAGTGTACGCGTTGGTGAAGGTCTTTCCCCCGCCGGGGCCGTCAATCGAATAATAGCTTTTTTCGTCCTTTTGCAGATCGCTCAGCGAGTTAGTTGAATCTCCGGAGTGTTTAGTCCAACTCATTTTTTTGATCGTGTAGTTATGGACTGCAAGCTCTTTGGTCGCGGTCGCATTATCCCGAATCGGAACAGACATGAGCACATCTTTCTTGCCTTCTTCGAGTTCAACCGTAATCTCGTACACGGCCGGGTCGTACGTGATGTCGGAATCAGTGCCAGCATTTTCAACCAAATAGTATGTAATCGTGCCAGTCGTACCGTTCGCTGTGAACTGCTCACCAAGGTCAAACTTGATGTTGCCTCTTTCATCATTGCTCGCAGTTCCAACCTCAGTGCAAGCGTCAGGATTGAATACCCCGCGAGCGATAGGATCGCCCGAATCCTTGCGGTAGACCGTAAAGGTGAAATCCCCAGCCTTAAGCTCACGGCCGGCCAACTTCTTGGTTGCCTTCAGCTTAAGGCTCGGGTAGACGTACGTATCCGCAGGCACGCCTAGGTACAAGTCGCCATTCGACATGATGCCGCCACCATGGTCCCAGGAATAGTTGCCCGTGATGAAAGTTCTGGCAGCTTTCTGCGCATTATTCGCTTCATTACTTCCAACTTGGACAGCCGAAGTCAGACCGACGCTCCGATAAATCTTCACGCCGCCATTGGCAGGGATCTTGATAGCCTCATAGAGTTCTTCGTTATCACCGAGTTCTTTGTTATCACTGCGTTCTTTGCTTCCCGAATACTTGGCGTCTCCGTCACCGAGCATCTTGCCGATTACTGCCGCAAGCGGTTCCTGATGGCCAGCCTCTGCCGCAAGGAAGAAATCGGCATGACCGCTCGTGCGAAACACCTCCGATTTGTATGCATCTTTATCTTGATCCTTACCACTACCACCACCTGAAAGATGGGGTTTAGCTTCATTGCCGGTATTGTTCTGTGAGTTGTAAGCATATTTATAATCGCTTTTAAAACGATCTTCGCCATCATACTGATCGCCGGCAGACGAATTGCCAAAGATTGCCGTGCCCTCAGTGTTCGTTACCAACGTCTTGCCCGTGGGGCAGACTGCAACGCCGCCGCCGTAGCCGCCAGCTGTATTGGCGCTAATGTACGAGTTATATATGAATAGCCTACCAGCAGTATATTCCTTGCCTTGGTTTGAGTTTCCCTGAACAAAGATGCCGCCGCCACCCCAGTCAAAGCGAGACATGCAGTGATTGTTAGTGATATAGACTTTATTGTCTTCAGTGCCGTTAATCATCGCGTCAACCATCTGGCCCACTCGGATGCCGGCACCTTCAGATCGGTAGCTCACGTTAGAGGCAATAATTCCTCCCGTGATATTCAGCCACGCCATTCCCGAGCGAGACGTTTGGCCATTCCGTTCGACATCGGTAACGTAAACGCCGCCGCCGGCTTCCTCGGAGTAGTTGCCGGTAATCTGACCATCAGAAATAGTGACATGGGTGCCGTTCTTGGCAGCAAGCCCAGCGCCGCCATGGTCACCGTTGCCATCCGTACCGCAGAATTTAGCGTATTTGTTGTTAGTGATATAGCCACCAGAAACGGTCACACTACCGCCCGAAGCCAAGATGCCACCGCCAAGGCCGTCGACAGAATCGCGTGTGTAGTTGCCGGTAATTATGCCACCAGTCATCTCGACTGTAGGATGACCCTTAGTAGATTCGTTATCATTATTCGCCTCGGAGGCATTAACGTAGTCCTCTGCAAAAACGCCAGCACCGCTAGGAGCAGTATTGTCGGCGATTACACCATTGGTCATTTTAAAAGTTGACCGTCTGCCATTACAATTTGACACCTTAATGCCGGCGCCAGCACCCGAGTCTCCCGTATCGGCGCCGCAAATGTAGCCACCGTTCATGATAACAGTTGAACCGTTCTCGGCATAGATCAGATTACCGACGTGATCGCCCTGTTTCTGGGTAAGAGTACCGCCCTCAAGCTTGAGGTGACCGTTGTTGTAAAGATTGATGAGCTTCAAATCACCAGTACCACCGCAAGCCACAATGGCACCATTGACATCAGCCTTACAGATATCAGCCTTACACGCTTTAAGAGTCTCGGTTGTACCGGTTCCGCTTGCGACCGATTCAGTTACGTAGTAGGTGAGGCTAGTCGGAATGCCATCGTTGTCGTAAACCAGCTCGGCTTTTTTGCCGTAATTATCGGCCTTCAGATTCTCGCCCTGGTCATTCAGCGTTTGAGAACTTCCAACAGGCTGTTCATCCACAGGTCTTGAATCCTTAACGGTTAACGTCGCACCGCCGGTGATATTAAACAGGGGTTGATTCGGACTCGTATGCTTAATCTTATGGCCGTTTAGATTCAGCGTGATATTGCTACCGTCTTTGCCGAGCTGAATTGTCGTACTGGTAGCAATATCTGTCGTAAGCGTAAAGTTGGCAGCGCCGCTTGCCTTCTCCAGTTCAGATTTCAGCTTTTCCGCGCTATCTATCTCGTCGGATGCCGTTTCAGTCTGCCCACCTTCCGCGGCCGCCATCACAGCGTTGCCATCCGCCGGCTCGTTATCTTCGACCTGCAGCTTACCCTCAGGTTGATCCCCAGAGTGACCCTGCTCAACACCATTTGAGAGGTCGTCCTCGCCACCTTCGATAGCGCCACTATTCTGGTTTTCGCCATTTACGTTGGTACCGTCTACACCAGTCGCCCCGTCCGCAATGGTCTCCTCGGCTGCACCCGCCTGGACATCGTTGGCAATGGCCTGCGAGATCGGAGGCATGACGAGCGACAGTACCAGGCTCAAAACGGAGGCTCCGCACAAAACGCCTGCCAGTACACGGCGCGTCGCTTTATTACTCTGCTTATATTTGTCTGAATTTGCTTTCATCGATGTCTCCTCCCCAAGAGACCGCGATCTTGCTCTTTCACTATCAAGCGTATCTGCGCAACCCGTAATTGCGCACACTTAGTAGTGAATATTGTAACGATTGTTTGAACATCGGGGCAAAAAAAACCGATAGTTTTGTAGTGAATTGTCAATTCTCTTGACATATGCCCGGATTTACCTTCGTTTATTCGCTATCTATTTTTTGTTTCTACTGGTAATTTAGTTGCCCATCATTTTTTAATGGCATTAGATTTATTTGCACAAATTTTTGCTCAAGAGCGAACATCCCGCTCACGGTCGAAAATCGACCGTGAGCAGTAGGTCATTAACCGGAAGGAATATCCTTCCAAACTGATGAGAATATCTTTAACTCATCGGTGGTTAGAAGCGTGATGTTCAGACACCTATATTTGAATTTGCGCGCAGATTTTCGGTATCAATTCGCCTAAGTCGCCTGAGGCCACCACAAAGGCACCTGTCCCCTTTGTGGTGATTCTGCCCCAACGCTACAGCAGATGTTCCTCGATAAAGATCGCGATGCCGTCTTTGTCGTTGCTCGCGGTTACAAAGTCGGCGGCGGCACGGGTGGCATCGCTGCCGTTTGCCATGGCCACACCCACGCCGGCGTCGGCCACCATGCAGGTGTCATTGTCCGCATCGCCAAACACGCAGATGTTCTGAAGCTCCATGTCGTTGAGCTCTGCCACGCGCACAAGGCCGCGCGTCTTGGACACGCGCGGATCCATGAATTCGTAGAGTCGCTGCGTGGTCTGTAGAGCAGCCGCCTTAACGGCGCCGTCGGCGAACGTCGACGCCCGCTCGATGACCTGCGGCATCGCCTCGGGCGCCATGGTAAACATCACCTTGGGCTGCGGCTCGCGCAAAAACTCGGCAAAGTCGACCACCTTGTAGGGAACGCCGTCGACACGCGACAGGTGCTCGACGCACGCATTGCTCTCGGGCACATAGAGCACGCCGTCCCGAGGGCAAACAGGCGTTGCCGGCAGGCCTGCCATGTGCTCGCAGATGTGCGCGATGGTCTCGCCCGGTAGCGGGTAGCTCAGCTCGTTGATGCCGTGTGCACGGTCGATGACCTCGGCGCCGCCGCAGCCCACCAGCACGTCCACCAGGCCTTCGATACCCCAGAGCTCGTACATGGCCTCGGTCGCGCGGGCGTCGCGCCCGGTGCACAGGCCAAAGAGCACGCCGCGCTCGCGCAGGGCGCGAATCGCCGCCACGGTGCGCGGGGACACCGTGTGCTGGCTCGTGAGCAGCGTGCCGTCGATATCGCAGAACACGGCTTTGATGTGGCTGAAGGTGGTGTCCATGGGGGCCTTTCTGGGTTGTGCGGCGGTGTGGGGTGTATTCGCAAACGGCGTACATGGTATACCAAGGCGCGGGCGCGGCCCGTCAAAGCAAAAACCACCACAAAGGTGTCTGGCCCCTTTGTGGTGGAAGTGACATTTGCCCAGATAAAACCTGCCAAAATAAACCTATCCCTTTTTGGCAGGTTATGGCAGCGCAGCGAGCCGGTTCCAAGTGCCCCAGGTCGCCCCGAAAGAGGAGCGACGCGTACTTTGGTACGCGAGCGACGGCTTGAGGGACGAGATGGGGTGCTTGGGGCCGGCGCAGCGTCAAGCCTGAAGGTGGTCTTGGATGAGGTCGCAGATGGCGCGGGCGTCGTTGATGTTGATGGCTCGAGTCGCAAAGCCGGCATCGAATGCCTGGCGTGCCAGGGCCTCGTTGCAGGCAAGGGCCAGCGTGTGGCCGTCGACCAGGTCGAGCGAGCTCTTGCCGCGCAGACGGTCGACACCGGAGCGCGCGACCACGATGTTGTCGAAGCCCTCGGTCTTGTAGCCCTCGATGATCACCACGTCGACATCGTTGTAGCGCGACAGCAGCTCGCGCGCGGGCATCTCGTCCTCCTCGCGCGTGTCGGCGTACTCCGCCCAGCGCGTGGCGCAGATGAGGCCCACGTGCTTGGATCCGGCCTGGTGATGGCGCCACGTATCCTTGGCGGGCACATCGATATCAAAGCCGTGGTGCCCATGATGCTTGAGCGAACCCACGCGCAGGCCGCGGCGGGTGAGCTCGGCAATGACCTTCTCGACGAGTGTGGTCTTGCCCGAGTTTTGGTAACCGATAAACGCGATCGCAGGGACGGCCGGAGCTGCAGGCGCGACGGCGATGGGTGCGCTCGCGAGGGCGGCACCGTCAGCAGCCACGGCCTCAGCAGCAGCGGCCTGGCGCTCTGCGCGATCCCACACACCCGAGCGGCCGCCTTCCTTGTGCAGCAGGCGCACGTCGACGATCTCCATGCCGCGATCGACCGCCTTGCACATGTCATAGATGGTCAGGCACGCGGCGCTCGCGCCGGTCAACGCCTCCATCTCGATACCTGTCTTGCCCGTCACGCCGGCCGTAACCAGCACGTGAAAGCCAACCTGCCCGTCCGCGCGCGCCGGCGCCCAGCCCTCGGGCACGTCCTCGACCGGCGTCCCCGCCGGAGCGATGGGCGCAATATCGCACTTGCTCTTGGTAATGAGCAACGGATGGCACATGGGAATGATGTCGCTCGTGCGCTTGATGGCCATAATGCCCGCCACGCGCGCGCAGGCAAGCGCGTCGCCCTTCTTGGCGCGGTCCTGCAGCACCATGGCCTGCGTCTCGGGATGCATGAGGATGGTGCCCTCGGCGATAGCGATGCGATGGGTCTCGGCCTTGTCGGACACATCGACCATGCGCACCTCGCCCTTGGCGTCCACGTGCGTCAGCTCGTCGCGACGGGCGTCGCGGGCGGGCTCTGTGGCAGCGCTGGCAGTCGGCTGCGTGGACGCGTCGGCGTCGCTGTCAGTAGCCGTGACTTTGTGGGCAGACATCGCGGCCCTGCGAGCGGCCTTGGTGGCATCGGCGTACCTGCTCTTGGCCATATGATCATCCTCCGATTTGGGACATAAATCGTTGCGTGCCCTCAATTATCGCGTGTTCCTGCGGTTTGTGGGCGACGGCATCGCGCCAAATCGAAAGTACCTGCATATCATCACCACGGCGCAGGGCGTCGCGCACCGAATACTCGGCATCGCTGAACAGGCACGGACGCACGTTGCCATCGGCCGTCAGGCGTAGACGGTTGCAATTCGCACAAAAATGATTGGACATGGCGCTGATAAAGCCAACCGTTCCCGCCGCGCCCGGAAAGTGCCAGTAGCGCGCAGGGCCCGCGCCGGCAGGAGCGTCGTTGATGTCGAGCGGCTCGAGCTCGCCCAGACCCGCCGCGGCGACCCCGGCATTGATGCGCGCCCGCAGCTCGTCGCTCGGCACGGTATCGCTCGCATCCCACAGCTCGGGATTGAGCGCGGGAGCATGCGGATCCACAGCGCAATGCGAACTCGTGTGCTCGTCGCCGATGGGCATATATTCGATAAATCGCAGATGAATAGGGCGGTCGACGGTCAGCCGTGCGAGGGCCGCCACATCCTGGTTGAGCCGGCGCACAACAACGCAGTTGACCTTAACGGGCTCAAAGCCCCAAGCCAGCGCCGCGTCGATGCCAGCTATAGTCTGCTCGAGCCGACCCAGGCGCGTGATCTTTCCAAACAGCGAGGGATCGAGTGTGTCGAGCGAAATGTTGACGCGGTTAAGCCCCGCATCTTTGAGCTGCGGCGCCAGCTTGGGCAGCAGGGCGCCGTTGGTGGTAAGCGAGATGTCCTCGATCTGCGGAATCGCGCGGATGTCACGAATGAGCGGGATGATACGGCGGCTGACCAGCGGCTCGCCGCCCGTCAGGCGTACGCGGCGAATGCCCTCCCCCGCTACCAAGCGCACAAAGCGGGCGATTTCCTCGGCACTGAGTAGCTCGTCGTGCGCGCGGGGCGCCACGCCGTCGGCCGGCATGCAGTAAATGCAGCGGAAATTGCACTTGTCGGTAACGGCAATGCGCAGGTAGTTGATATCGCGACCAAAACCGTCATGTTGCACGTGCCCGTCCACGCAGCCCTCCCCTCACGCGGCGTTTTATTCTTCGGAAAACATAATACCCCACGAGAGAATCATGCCGACACCCGTACGACAGGACAGGTCGCCTCGAACAAAACGGACCTTCCAAGCCCATCCTCAACACAGACCATCACAACATTCGATGCTTTTCCCGTTTTTGGCAAAAAACGTCGAATGTTGTGATGGTTTGCCTGCCCACGGCACCCCGTAGAAGGGCCGGAACGCCCCTAAAGGCCGTCGTCCCAGTGCCGAATCACGAATTCCCGCAGGTCATTCTGCCGTTTCTGGAACACCTCGCTTCGGTCGCACTTGAGACCCATAGCGAGCGCGATGGCATTCATCGCCCGGTGCAATTGCAGCTGATGGGCAAACTGAGTCCCGGTGAGAACGATCATCCTAAAGCCCAGCGCGCTCAGCACGGTCATACGCTCCGCATCCGACGCGCTGCGCTGTTTATCAAGATGGTCCGAGCCGTTGTATTCAATCCCCGTACCGCTCGCAGGCGCATATACGTCGATCTCGAAATACCCGGCCTTAGCGAGATATTTGAACTCGTTGGGAACATCGACCCGATGGTTGAGCTCGACCCTGGTGTACCCTAGCCCGCCCTGGGAACGCTTCGCGACGACCATGATTGCGGTGGCCGTCTCCATGGGCGACCGCGCGCCATCGTGCACGCGCTTGAGCACGGCGGCCGCGCGTACAGCCCCCTGACGAGATCGGTTCTCATTGCAATAGGCAATCAAGTCGGCAACGGTATACCTCTGCCCCATCTCGATATAATCGCCTGTCGACAGATGATTCAAATGGTATCGGGCGCAGATTTCATACCCATATTCCAGCTGCTCGGGCTCGCTCATCCACGAACCCGCCTGGACAAAGCACATGGCCTCATCAACCACCAGAAGGCCCTCCGCCACCTCGATAAGATGGCCTGGAGGTATCGGCGCCCCAAACACGTGGCACCTAAATCCAGCCGGCGTCGAGCGCTCAAAATCGAAGTTGACGAGCGTGTCGATATGATCGAGCTCTTCTCGTGGAATACCAAGCGAAACCAGATAGTCGGTAACGATCCCGACTGCCGTTGAAGCCCTCAGCCCTTTGGCATCGAGTCCCAATTTGGGCAGGCCCGCGGTCGGCTCCGCCTCGTTAGCAAGCGAGTCCTCATCGTATAGGCTGCTTGCTCGCGAGAGCGGCTCGGACGGGCGCGCCACGTTGTGGTACAGCCAGGCAGTCTTATGGGACAGGACGATCGGCAGGTCCATGAGCCCTCCAATGGAGTCGGATAACCAACCTTATTCCCCTGCTCACGGATTCGCACACTTCCACGTACAAGAAAGCATTCCACCCACGTACAAGAAAGCATTCCACCCGTACGAGCGACAGAAAAACCGTCCCAAAAATCGATGCTTTTCTTCAATATCGAGAAAAACATCGATTATTGGGACGGTTTGGGGCGAGGTGAGAGGTCGGAGGGCCAGAGCAAGCCGCACTCCAACGGGTTAATCCAGCTCCTTCAATCCGTGTGCCAGCTGCCAGTATTCCCCGTGCTGGGCGAGGAGCTCCTCGTGGGTACCGCGTTCAATGATGCGGCCGTGTTCGAGGACCATGATGGCGTCGGCGTCGCGGACCGTGGACAGGCGGTGCGCAATCATAAACGTGGTGCGGCCGCGCATGATGCGGTCCATGCCGCGCTCGATGAGCTTTTCGGTGCGCGTGTCGATGGAGCTCGTGGCCTCGTCCAAGATGAGCACCGGCGGATCGGCCACGGCCACGCGCGCGATAGCGAGCAGCTGGCGCTGGCCCTGTGACAGGTTGGCACCGTCCGCGGTCACGAGCGTGTCGTAACCTTGCGGCAAGCGGCGGATAAACGAGTCGGCGCAGGCGGCCTCGGCAGCGGCGCGCACTTCTTCGTCAGTCGCGTCGAGCTTGCCAAAGCGGATGTTCTGCGCAATGGTGCCGCTAAACAGGTGCGTGTCCTGCAGCACAATGCCGAGCGACCCGCGCAAGCTGGCCTTGGCGATATGCTTGACGTCGATACCGTCGTACGTGATCTCGCCGTCATCGACCTCGTAGAAGCGGTTGATGAGGTTGGTGATGGTCGTCTTTCCGGCGCCCGTCGAGCCAACAAAGGCGATCTTCTGTCCCGGCTTGGCGAACAGGTTGAGGTCCATGAGCACGCGCGTGCCCGGCACGTAAGAAAAGTCCACGGTATGGAAGCGCACGTCGCCGGCGAGCGGGACCAGACCGGTAACAAGCTCGGTACCGTCGGCTGCCACCGCACGCCCCGACTCATCAACGGCGGCCACGTCGTGCAGATGCCCGTACGTGCCCACACCCTGGCCCTCGGGAATCTTCCACGCCCACGCCGCGTCTCCCGTCTGCACCAGTTCCACGCGGCCCTCGTCCACCTCGGGCTTAAGGTCCATCGCGGCAAACAGGCGCTCGGCACCGGCCAGCGCGTTGAGTAAGAAGTTGCCCAGCTGCGTAAACTGGTTGATGGGCATGGCCGCCTGGCGCACAAAGACCAGGTAGCTCGCGAGCGAACCCACGTCGGCAAGTCCCTTGATGCAGAGCATGCCGCCCGCCACGGCAACGATGGCGTAGTTGACGTAGCCGATCACCACGGTCATGGGCACCATCGAGTTGGCGTAGGCCTGTGCGGCGCCGCCGGTACGGCGCAGCTCCTGGTTGCGCGTGTCAAAACCAGCAACATTGACCTGCTCGTGGTTAAAGACCTTAATGACCTTTTGGCCCGAGACCATCTCCTCGACGTATCCGTCCAAGTCGCCGAGCGATGCCTGCTGGGCGGCAAAAAAGCGCTTGGAGCGGGCACCCGAGTAGCGCGCGTACAGCACAATGGCAACATCGCACGCGAGCGTGATAATCGTGAGCTGCCAGTTAAGAATGATGAGCATGGCTGTGGTGCCGATCACCTGAATGGTCGCCTGAATCACGTTGGCAAAGCTATTGTTGAGTGCCTCGGAGACCGTGTCGACGTCGTTGGTGAAGAAACTCATGATGTCGCCCGAGCGCGTACTGTCGAAGTAACTGAGCGGCAGCGTCTGGATGTGCGCGAACAAGTCGCGGCGAATATCGGACACCACGCGCTGGGCCGCGCGCACCATAATCTGCGAGTAACCCAAGGCCGAGAGCACGCCCGCGGCGTAGATGACGGCCGTAAAGAGAACCTGCTTGGTAAGCAGCTCCTCCCCACCCGCGGCCAGGCCGTTGACGATGGGGCGCACCATATAGGTGCCGGCGAGGCTCGCGATGGCCGCGACGGAGGCAAGCACGCCCACCGCCAGCAGCGAGAACTTGGCATGCCCCATGTAGGAGAGCAAGCGGCGGAGCGTTCGACGCAAATTGGCCGGACGAGCCTGAGCGGAAGTCTTAGGCATGGCGCTCACCCCCTTCCAGAGATGATCCGTATGCGACGGAGGAAAACGGATCGTTCGCGTCGTCGGCATCACCGTCGTCGCTCACATCACCCGCGAACTCCATCTGCGAGGCGTAAATCTCCTGGTAGATGTTGTCACCCGCCAGCAGCTCCTCATGCGTGCCCACGCCGTGGACACGGCCGTCATCCAGCACCACGATGCGGTCGGCATCCATCACGCTTGCGATACGCTGGGCGATGATGATCACCGTCGTGTCGGGAATCTGAGCGATATGCTCGCGGATCTTGGCGTCGGTCGCCATATCGACCGCACTGGTCGAGTCATCAAAAATGAGCACGCGCGGGTGCTTAAGCAGCGTTCGCGCGATGCACAGGCGCTGCTTCTGGCCGCCCGAAACACCGGCGCCACCCTGGCCCAACTCGCCGTCGAGTCCGCCGATGCGGTCCAGAAACTCGTCCACGCACGCCGCGCGGCAGGCATCCAACAACTCCTCGTCGGTGGCATCGGGCGCGCCCCACTGCAGGTTCTCGCGCACGGTCCCCGTAAACAGCACGTTCTTTTGCAGCACAATGCCCACGGCGTCACGCAGGCTGACCAGGTCGTAGTCGCGCACGTCGCGCCCGCCCACGAGCACGGCGCCCTCGGTAGCGTCGTACAGGCGCGCGATGAGCTGCACGAGCGAGCTCTTGCCCGAGCCCGTGCCGCCGAGCACGCCCACCGTGGAGCCCGGCTCAATGCGAAGGTCGATATGCTCGAGCACGTCCTCGGCAGCATCCGCGCGGTACTTAAACGACACATCGCGGAACTCGACACTTCCGTCGGCGACCTCGTGCACGGCAGCATCGGCAGCGGGCGCCTGGATGAGCGACTGCTCGTCGATCACCTGTGAGATGCGCTCCACACTGGCGAGTGCGCGCGTAAGCAGCAAAAATACGTTGGAGATCATCATGAGCGAGTTCATAATCAGCAGGACGTAGCTCATAAAGCCCGTGAGTGAGCCCACGCCCAGCTCGCCGGCGAGAATCATGCGTCCGCCGATCCACAGGATAGAAAGCGCGGCCACGTACATCGACAGCTGAAACACCGGCAGGTTGAGCACGGCATTGCCGAACGTCTTCGTCGCCGTATGCGCGAGCTCGGTATTGACGGTGTCAAACTTGGCCTCCTCGTGCTCGGCGCGCACATACGCCTTGACGGCGCGCACAGCAGTGAGGTCTTCCTGCACCACGCCGTTGAGGTGGTCCATCGAGGTCTGGAGCTGACGGTAGAGCGGGCTCACACGGTAGGTGATAACCCCCAGCACGATCGCCAGCACGGGCAGGATAATCGCAAAGACCGTGGCGAGCGGGCGCGACAGCGCCAGCGCGTAGATAAGGCCGACAACGAGCGTCACCGGGCCGCGCACCATGGGGCGAAAGCCATTACCGATAGCATTTTGGATGACGGTAATATCGGTGGTCATGCGGGTGACGAGCGAGCTGGCATCGTAGTTGTCCAGGTTGCCAAAAGCGAGCGTCTGGATCTTGCGATACTCTGCCTCGCGCAGGTTGGCGCCCAAGCCCGAAGCCACGCGAGCGGATGTGCGGGCATAGCCCAAGCCCAATACCAGCGAAAACGCCGCACACACTAACATGTACGCGCCTTGCAGCAGCATGTAGTTGATGTCGCCCGCAGGCACGCCCACGTCGATGATGTTCGCCATGATAACCGGGATAAACAGCTCGAGCGCTGTCTCGGCCGTCACAAAGAGCACGCCGAGTATGGCGTCGCGACGGTATTCCCCCAAGTAGGAAAACAGGATCTTGAGATTGCGCACGCAGGTTCATCCCCCATCAAACGTTGTTCGCAAACGCACGTATTATTGCGCGACAGGCGATGGTGTCAAGTGACGCGAAACCGATTTCTGCAAGGCCAACGAACGTGCCAAACAGGCATAGTGCGCATCTGTATTCAGTTGGAAATAATCGTGGGCCTCACTTTTTTCGCCCTGTCCTCGACTCAAACCTTGACTCTACAATCGTTGTAGGATTTTCACTACACTGGTACGTAAACAAACCCAGCCAGAAAGCCCCGCCCATGGAACACGACCTCACACGCGGCAATGTCCTCAAGACCATCGCGGTCTTTGCCCTGCCTTATATGCTCTCGTACTTTTTGCAGATGCTCTACGGCATGGCCGATCTGTACATGATGGGGCAGTTCAGCGGCGCCGCCGGCATCACCGCCGTGGGCAATGGCGCGCAGACGCTCTATATCATTACCGTGACGCTTGTGGGCCTGGCCATGGGAACGACGGTTATTGTCGGCCACGCCGTGGGCTCGCGTCGCTTCGACCGTGCCGAGACCGCCATCGGCAACACCATCACGCTCTTTATGGGTGTCTCGGTGGTGCTGGCCGTTGTCCTGCTTGCGCTGTGCCCGCAGGTTGTGGCGCTCATTGGCACGCCGGCCGAGGCGATCGAAGGAACCGCCGCCTACCTGCGTATCTGCTTTGTCGGCATTCCGTTTATCGCCGCGTACAACATTCTTTCGGCCATCTTTCGCGGGCTGGGCGATTCGCGCTCGCCCATGTACGTGATTGGCGTGGCATGCATCATCAACATCGCGCTCGACTTTCTGTTTATCGGACACATGGGGCTCGGCCCCGTGGGTGCGGCGCTCGGCACGGTAACCGCCCAGACGGCCAGCGTTGTCCTCGCGCTCGTGTGGCTCAAGAGCCGCCGCACGAACATCCACGTTAAGCGCAGCGACCTGCGCCCCAGCCCGAGGTGCTCGGCAGCATTCTTAAGATCGGCGTGCCCGTGGCCGTGCAGGACGGCTGTATCCAGGTGGCGTTTATGTTTATCACCGTCATCGCCAACCACCGAGGGCTCGTCGACGCCGCCGCCGTGGGCCTGGTCGAGAAGATGATCAGCTTTTTGTTCATTGTGCCGAGCTCCATGGGCGCCACCGTCAGCGCGCTCACGGCGCAAAATGCCGGCGCGGGCAAGGGCGATCGCGCGCGTCAGGTGCTCAAGGACGCCATGACGATCTCGGTGGTGTACGGCTGCCTGATCACGGCGCTGATGTGGCTGGTGGCGCCGGCGTTTATCGGCTTTTTTGCCAAGGACGCCGCGGTGGTCGCCGCCGGTACCGGCTATATGCACAGTTATATTTTCGATGCAATCTTTGCCGGGATCCACATTTGCTTTAGCGGCTTTTTCGCTGCATACGGCAAGAGCTACATCGGCTTTGCGCACAACGTGCTGGCCGTGGCACTCATTCGCGTGCCGGGCGCGTGGCTGCTGTCGAACGCCTATTCCGATACGCTGTTTCCCATGGGTATCGCCTCGCCGTGCGGGTCGATTTTGTCAGCAGTCATCTGTGTTGTCGCGTTTACCGTGCTCAACCGGCGCGGGGCTTTTGACAAGTTGGTAGCGTAGCGGGGCAACGCGAGTCTGACGCCCCTCCCCTGCTTTTTACCGAAAGGAGCGGTCCTGTGACCGACACGCCAAGTGAACATACTGAGGGCCTGCTCCGCATTGGTGAAGTGGCACGCCTGTTTAACCTGAGCGTGGGCACGTTGCGCCATTACGAGCAGATGGGCTTGCTGGACCCGGCGCACATCGATCCGGCAAGTGGGTACCGCTACTACGGATCGCGGCAGCTCTCCACCCTCAATACCATCAGTCATCTGCGTGTTCTCGACTTACCGCTCGCGCAAATCCGTGAGTTTGTGACCACGCGCGACGTGAACCTTATGCAGCGGCAGCTGGCTCAGCAGCAAAAGCTCATCGAGCGCAAACGACGTGAGCTGGAGCGTGTGTCGCGCAAGATCGATAACCGGCTTGCTCTGCTGCACAATGCCTTGAACATCGAGCTCAATACCATTTGCACAATCGATGCGCCCGAGCTTCGCTGCGCCGTGTTGCGCGAACGCGTCAACCCTACCGACGCCTATGCGCTAGAGTGGCAGATTCGTCAGCTGCAGAAGGGCCAGCACGAGACCTTTGTCTTTCTGGGCAACTTAGGCGTCGGGATTAGCGCCGAGCGCCTCGCAGCCGGCGACTTTGATGGCTACGACGAGGTCTTTTTGCTGCTCGATGACACCGATGATTACGTGGGCGACGTCGAGACGCGAACCGCCGCGCGCTGCCTGACCATAAGTTTCCGCGGCACGCACGGGCAAGCGGGCCCGCGCTATAAGCAGCTGCTCGGCTATATGCGCGAACATAACCTGACACCCGCCGGTCCATCGCGCGAGATTGCCCTGATCGATGACATCATCAGCGACGACCCCGCGACCTACGTGACGCAGATCACGGTGCCGGTTATTTCGGCAAAGTAAGAACCTCCCGAAAGGCATCGTGCTTCCGGGAGGTTCTTCAATTTGACTATTGATGCACTAAGCCTGGGGTACCTCACCAGTAGCCAAGATCTGCTCGAGTGCGTCCTCGTCCAGCACGGGTACGCCCAGCTGCTCGGCTTTGGTGAGCTTGGAGCCCGCTTTGGGACCGGCGACCAGATAGCTCGTCTTCTTCGACACGCTGCCCGAAACCTTGGCGCCGAGCACCTTGAGCGCCGCGCCCGCCTCATCGCGCGTGCGGTTGACGAGCGTACCGGTGAGCACGAAGGTCAGACCCGCGAGTGGCTGTGCGTCGGCGAGCTCGCCCGCCACGCCCGCGTCGGCCCCCGGCTGCGCCGCGGCAAGAGCCAGC
>OBXK01000341.1_pt1 | contig 22991 bp, 18 predicted proteins | sample 1501371 | NCBI WGS metagenome assembly OBXK01 (sample SAMEA2580154, study PRJEB22360) | human gut metagenome | biome: human gut; feature: human-associated habitat; material: faeces | place: Denmark | collected 2008/2010
ACGCATCACTAGAATATCGGCCGGGTTCTATATTCCCGGCGCGGGGGGAAAGGGTAAATATAGCGTAGGCTATATTCTTAATCTATTGAGTGGAAACGAGAAGTTTGTATATCTTTTCCAGATCGTCGATATTTCGTACGCGAATAAGCAGGCGCCGTTGTTCTAATTGCATAACCAGTACGCCATCTTCCGATAAATTCATCTCTTTAATGCGCTGATATTCGATCCAGATATTGGCGAAAAAAAAGCCCTGCTGCTTGAAGATGATTTTGGGAGAGCGGATCCAGAACAGATATAACCCCATTAAGGCCAGGGCAGATAATAACCAAGTGGTGATAAGTTCGCCGTGGTTAGCAATATTGTTATAAATCAGGATAGCAATGAGGCCGACGAAGATAATGCCATCGACGCGGTTGCGGCGGAGCAGGGGGATAGCCAGCAAAACGGGGCCATTACGGCGCGGCATGATGAACTGGTCGTAAACCGCAAACGCGAGCAAAACGAGAATAAACAGGATTAACACCAGGTCCGTGATTGTCATCCATCCTCCAAATAAAAAAGCCGGGGGCAAGCCCCCGGCGCACAACGTGTTGATTACTGGCCCAGCAGTCCGACAGCGTAACCGGCGATACCGATGACGAAGAAGCCCACGATGATCCACAGGGCGTTAACTTTCTTACGCAGCAGCCACATACAGGCGAAGGTCAGCAGCAGCGGCACCAGGCCCGGCATCAGCTGGTCAAGGATCGTCTGCACGGTGGTGACGCGAGTCTGGCCATCCTGACCGGTGATGGTGGAAACCACCAGCGGGATGTTCACGTGCGTCCACTTGTTAACCAGCGCCCCCATGACAAACAGGCCGAGAATTGACGCCCCCTCGGTCAGTTTCTGCAGGAAGCCGCCGCCCATATCTTTAACGATGTCGATACCTTTACGGTAACCGTAAGCAACGCCGTAATAACGGGTCAGCAGACGCACCGCGTTAAACAGGATAAAGAACAGCAGAGGGCCGAGCAGGCTGCCGCTCATGGCGATACCTGCGCCCAGCGCGGCGAATACCGGACGAACGGTACCCCAGAAGATCGGGTCGCCCACGCCGGCCAGCGGGCCCATCAGGCCAACTTTGATACCGTTGATGGCGCCATCGTCGATTTCTGCGCCGTTAGCACGCTGTTCTTCCATCGCCAGCGTTACGCCAAGTACCGGCGCCGCAACGTAGGGATGGGTGTTAAAGAACTCAAGGTGACGCTTAATCGCCTGTTTGCGCGCATCGTTGTTCTCCGGATACAGGCGACGAATAGCCGGTACCATGGAGAAGCAGAAGCCCAGCGCCTGCATACGTTCGAAGTTCCATGAACCCTGGAACAGGTTAGAACGAATGAACACGCCACGAATATCACTCTGAGTGAGTTTTTTCTCGGTGGTATTTTTAGTCATATCAACCATTTCGCTCACCTGTTAGTCCAGTTCGTTGTCGAGATCGTTATTACCAGCAGCCTGCGCAGGCGCACCCGCGACGCGGTTATATTTCGGGCTCAGCTGAATGTAGAGGACAGCCATTACCGTACCAATCACACCCAGAGCAACCAGGTTGAAATCGGTGAACGCGGCGGTAACAAAGCCCAGGTAGAAGAACGGCATCAGGTAGCCGGCGCGCATCATATTAATGACCATCGCGTAACCCACTACCACGATCATGCCGCCCGCGATGTTCAGACCGCCGGTAACCACTTCAGGAATGGCGTTCAGCAGACCCTGTACTTCGCTGGTACCGACGGAAATCGCCACGATAACCGCAGGAATAGCGATACGCATCGCCTGCAGGAACAGCGACGAAACGTGCAGCCAGGAGATGGCCGTCAGGTTACCATTTTCCGCCGCTTTATCCGCAGCGTGCTGGAAGGCAACGGTAATGGTACGGACGATAATGGTCAGCACCTGGCCCGCTGCCGCCAGCGGAATTGCCAGCGCGATACCGGCACCGATGCTTTGGTGGCCCGCGATAACCAGAACGGTTGAGATGATGGATGCAAGCGCAGCATCAGGCGCAACGGCGGCGCCGATGTTCATCCACCCGAGGGCGATCATTTCCAGGGTACCACCGATGATAATACCGGTTTTCATATCCCCGAGAACGGCGCCAATCAGTGTACAGGCCACCAGAGGACGGTGGAACTGAAATTCATCAAGTACCGACTCCATACCCGCAATACACGCGACGATGAACACCAGCACAATCTGAAGAAGGGTAATCTCCATTGTACTTCTCCTGTTGATTAAGTCTTAAGTTGAAAATTGAGTTGCGATCCGCAGAGAGGCTTATTTCACCTTGCCGATCAGATCCATCATTTTCAGTTTCTGGTCGGTGGAAACTTTGCGGGCTTCCAGTTCGATACCGCGGGCGTTCAGCTTCTTGAACGCTTCAATATCTTTTTCATCGACCGAAATGGCGTTATTCACCTGCGTTTTGCCCTGACGGAAAGCCATGCCGCCGATGTTGACGCTGGTGATTTTCACACCGCCTTCAACAACACGTTCAACGTCCGTTGGGTTAGTGAACAGCAGCATAATGCGCTCGCCTGCGTATTTGGGGTTGTTATAGACGCGAATCATCTTCGCCACGTCTACTACGTGGGCGGTAACGCCCGGAGGAGCAACCTGGGTCAGCAGCGTTTTACGTACGGTATCCGCCGCCACTTCGTCGCTGACGACGATAATGCGCGAAACGTTAGTTTCTTTGGTCCAGCGAGTGGCGACCTGGCCGTGGATTAAACGGTCATCGATACGCGCCAGCCCAATAACCATGTAGTCGTTTGGACCCATTGGCTTCAATGGCGCTGCCGCTTTCGGCGCTGCAGCCTGAACCGGAGCAGGGGCGGCCTTTTCCACCGGCTTCGCTTTCAGTGCTTTCACGCCTTCACGACCGGTTTCCACCGCCAGGGCGACCAGTTCATCAAACGAGGGGTTGTCGTCGCGCGCCATCAGCGTTTCGACCAGCATCGGGATATTGACGCCCGCGATGACTTCATAATGTTCTTTATCGACGACAATGCGGCTGGCCGCGTTAAACGGGCTGCCTCCCCATGTATCGACGAGAAATAACACGCCTTTAGCCGTATCCAGCTTTGCCAACTGGGCGTTGTACTTCTCAATCAACGTTTCTGCGTTTTCGCCAGGAACGAAATCGATCCAGCCAACGTTTTCCTGTTCGCCCAGCAGCATTTCTGCCGTTTTTAACAGCTGTTCTGCAGCCCAACCATGTGTGCCTATTACAATAGCAATCGTCACTTGCTACCTCCTTTATAATCGTGAATGCATCATCTGTTGTGATACATCCTGAATCACTCTTGCGAACAAAATCGATTCAGTAAGGGTGTAAGATATAAAGTAATTACTACAGCGAATTATTTTAGACAGTGAAAAAATAATTAATGTGATGAAGCTCCGCTAATTTTGCATCGGTTGGTAATTATTTTGCAGCGCAAAAAATAGTCTTAGCTATTGCAAAGACAGGTAAATTTTTTCCAATATTGCTCTATATTTTGCTATGTTTACGTTCCGTTTAATTACTCAGGAGTATAGGGCATAGCCCGCTATATGGACCGTCACCGACGTCATTTCACCTTCCGGCACGCGCGTGCCGCCGTCACCTGCTACGTCTTTTCACCAGCAACAAGTGTCTCGTCTGTGCATGACACAGCGATGACTATGCCTGTCGTTAACTGGAGCTGCTCATGGAATTCTTAATGGATCCCTCTATTTGGGCCGGTTTGCTGACGCTTGTCGTCCTTGAAATCGTACTGGGTATCGACAACCTGGTGTTTATCGCCATCCTTGCCGACAAGCTGCCGCCTAAGCAGCGCGATAAGGCGCGCCTGATCGGCCTTTCGCTGGCGCTGTTTATGCGTCTGGGGCTGCTGTCGGTCATTTCGTGGATGGTGACCCTGACGAAACCGCTTTTCAGCGTTGCCGATTTTTCGTTCTCCGGACGCGATCTTATTATGCTGCTCGGCGGGATATTCTTGTTGTTTAAGGCGACCACCGAACTGCATGAACGGCTGGAGAACCGCCAGCATGACTCCGGTCATGGTAAAGGATATGCCAGTTTCTGGGTGGTGGTACTGCAAATCGTCGTACTTGACGCCGTGTTCTCGCTGGATGCCGTGATTACTGCGGTCGGAATGGTTAACCACCTGCCGGTGATGATGGCGGCGGTGGTGATTGCGATGGCGGTGATGCTGCTGGCTTCGAAGCCGTTGACTAATTTCGTCAACCAGCATCCGACGGTGGTGGTGCTCTGCCTGAGCTTCCTGCTGATGATCGGCCTGAGCCTGGTGGCGGAAGGGTTTGGTTTCCATATACCGAAAGGTTACCTGTACGCCGCGATTGGCTTCTCGATAACCATCGAGTTCTTTAACCAGATTGCGCGCCGTAACTTTATTCGCCATCAATCGACCCTGCCTCTGCGCGCGCGTACTGCCGATGCGATCCTGCGCCTGATGGGCGGGCGTAAGCAGAGCGCTCCGGCGCACGATAGCGACAGCTCGTCCGTGGTGCCGATACCGGAAGGCGCGTTTGCGGAAGAAGAGCGCTATATGATTAATGGCGTACTGACCCTGGCCCAGCGTTCGTTGCGCAGTATTATGACCCCGCGCGGGGAAATTAGCTGGGTGAACGCCGAGCAAAGCGAAGATGAAATTCGCCGCCAGCTGCTCTCTTCCCCGCACAGCCTGTTCCCGGTCTGTCGCGGCGAGCTGGATGAAATCATCGGTATCGTGCGGGCGAAAGAGATGCTGGTGGCGCTGGAAGCGGGTGACAACGTGGCCTCGCTGGCTTCCGCCTCTCCGGCGATTGTGGTCCCGGAAACGCTGGACCCGATCAACCTGCTCGGCGTGCTGCGCCGCGCCCGCGGTAGCTTTGTCATCGTGACTAACGAGTTTGGCGTCGTACAGGGGCTGGTTACGCCGCTGGACGTACTGGAGGCGATTGCCGGTGAGTTCCCGGACGCTGACGAAACGCCGGAAATTGTCATCGATGGCGACGGCTGGCTGGTGAAAGGTTCAACCGACGTGCATGCGTTGCAGCAGGCGTTGGGCGTAGACGATCTGGTCGATGAGGATGAAGATATCGCCACCGTTGCCGGCCTGGTGATTGCCGTCAACGGCCATATTCCGCGCCCTGGCGACGTGCTTGAGCTGTCGCCTCTGCAGTTCACCATCATTGAAGCCAACGACTATCGCGTCGACCTGGTGCGCGTCGTCAAGCTGCGTCAGTACAACGACGAAGAAGAGTAACGTTGATGCCCGTCGGCCTCAGGCAGGCGGGCATTTTTTGGCGTTCATTTCCCGACGCTTTTCCGCCGCCAGCCACTGCGGAAAGTCCTCTACCGGCATTGGCCGGGCGTAATAAAACCCCTGCAATAAATCGACGCCGTTGCCGCGCAGGTACGCTTCCTGATCCTGGGTCTCGACGCCTTCCGCGACCGTCACAATTTTCAGCCGATGGGCGAGAGCAATGATCATATCGGTCACCGTCGCGTTAACGCTATCAATCCCAATGGCGCTGGTAAACGATTTATCAATTTTCAGGACATCAGGGCGCAGCTTTTCCAGCCACGAAAGGGAGCTGTTGCCGGTGCCGAAATCATCGATAGCCAGCTGGACCCCTTTGAAATGAAGATGCTCGGCCATATGGTGGTCGCCATCCTGCAGGACGTCACGCTCGGTGAGCTCAACGACCAGCTGCTGAATGGGATGGGCGCTAAACCAGTAGTGATGCAGATCGCGCAGCAGCTCGCCGTTGGCGAAATGGCGGGCGGCGACGTTAATGCTGATGTGAAAATGTTTGTCCTGCGGAAAGCAGGCTAATTTGTGGGCCGTCTGGGAGATCACATAGCGGGTGAGGGGGACGATCAGGTTATATCCTTCGGCTATCGGAATAAACACGTCCGGCGAGATTTCGCCTCTGCGCGGGTTATTCCAGCGCAGTAGTATCTCAACGCCGCAGCACTGCCGAGTGCGCAAGTTCTGCAGGGGCTGGCACCAGAGGGCGAACTCGTGCGCGGCAATACCGAGATTAATTTCGCGGGAAAAGCTCATTCTTCCGGCGGTCGCCAGCCAGGCGATGCCGGTCATTAACAGGCTGATTACCAGCGCCAGCGGAAGCTCGGCCGGCAGTTCGTTAAGGGCGACCGCCGAGGCTCCTGGCCCGCTGACGCTAATGGTAAAGGGGAACTCGGTCGACGGCTGGCGGTAGATGATTTGCTCGCCCGGCAGGGCTTCCTGTTTACTCAGCCCCGAACCGCTAATAAAGCTTCTTTCGCCGACGTTAAGGCCAATTCCGCTGATTAGCGCTGATTTTGCGTTGAAAATTAACTCGCCCAGCAGCTCGATATTGATCACCAGCAGCACGCCGTCGGCGCCGCTAAGCGAAGCGGGATACCACTGGATAAGCACCGGCGTTCCTTTGAGCAGCGAGGCGTCGTAGCTGAAGGTGAGCAGGGGGTGATGAGTGGGTAATGCCGGCTGTAGCTGGTGTATCGGAATGTTGCGTTGGCCAAAAATACTCGAGCAGTACAGCAGGTTCGACTGGACCAGCGCGATGGAGCGCACCGTTTGCAGCGACGCCGCCAGCTTACGTAACGTGAGGTGCACGTCCTGACAGGGCTTATTGACAAGATGCAGTAGCGCGACGTGCTGGGCCGCCAGAGGCCGCAGAATATTATCCATAGCGGCCACCATCTTGTTGGTGCTCATCTGGACGCGTTGCTGATTTAAGCTACGCTGTGAAATAAATCGTATTACTAAGGTTGTTGTCAGCGTCAGTAGCGCGACCAGCAGGCAAACCAGAATGCGTTTCCGGCGATAGGTTGTGATGACTTTTTGTGCAGTCTGCATGCGCGACGCCCTGTCGGCTAAAAGTGTTAATGAGAGTAACAGCCGTTATAGAGCAAGTGTAGTGGGCGCAGATAATAATATAGAGCGGAAAAAGAAGAATGCGCCCTTGGGCGCATTCTGTTGAGCAATGATTAGTCGCACTGAACTTTGATAGCCAGGCCGCCGCGCGACGTTTCCCGGTATTTGGCGTTCATGTCTTTACCGGTTTCATACATGGTCTCAATGACCTTATCCAGCGAGACGCGCGGCTCGCTGGTGCGGCGCATTGCCATCCGGCTGGCGTTAATCGCTTTGACGGAGGCAATCGCGTTGCGTTCAATGCACGGAACCTGTACCTGTCCGGCCACCGGGTCGCAGGTCAGTCCCAGGTTATGTTCCATGCCGATTTCCGCCGCCACGCAGACCTGCTCCGGGCTGGCGCCAAGGATTTCAGCCAGGCCCGCGGCCGCCATCGAGCAGGCCACGCCCACTTCGCCCTGACAGCCCACTTCCGCGCCGGAAATGGAGGCGTTCATTTTGTACAGCGTGCCGATAGCCCCTGACGCCAGGAAATAACGAATATAGATATCCGGACTGACGGGCTCGATAAAGTGGTCATAGTAGGCCAGCACCGCCGGAACGATGCCGCAGGCGCCGTTGGTCGGGGCCGTTACCACCCGGCCACCGGCGGCGTTTTCTTCGTTGACCGCCAGCGCAAACATATTGACCCAGTCCACCACGTTCATCGGGTCGTTAGAGAGCTTATCGCTGGCAACCAGCATCCGTCGCAGCGCCGAGGCGCGACGAGGAACGCGCAGCGGACCGGGCAGGACGCCTTCGGTATTCATCCCGCGATCGATACAGGCGCGCATGGTCTGCCAGATATTGGCGAAATAGTCTTCAATCTCTTTTTTGCTGTGCAGCGCCAGCTCATTCTGCATCACCATGCCGGAGAGCGACATGCCGGTCTGTTTGCAGTAGCCCAGCATCTCCTGAGCGGATTTAAACGGATACGGAACGGCGAGTTCGCTGGCGCTCTCTTTGCCGAAATGTTCTTCATCGACGATAAAACCGCCGCCGATGGAATAATACGTTTTACTGTAGATCTCTTTCTCGCCAGACCAGGCGTGAATGGTCATGCCGTTTTCATGCAGCGGCAGGTTGTCGCTACGAAAACGCATGCCGTCATTTTTCGGGAAGTCGACTTCATGCTGCCCCTGGGCCAGCAGCAGGCGTCCGCGCTCTTCAACGTCGCGGATAAACGCCGGAATCGCGTCGATATCGACCGTATCGGGCTGATTGCCCGCCAGCCCCATAATAATGGCGATATCCGTGTGGTGGCCTTTGCCGGTTAATGACAGTGAGCCGTAGACGTCGACCGCCAGGCGAGTCACTTCATTAAGCAATCCCTTTTCGACCAGGTCATCGACGAACTGTTTACCGGCCTTCATCGGGCCTACAGTATGGGAAGATGAGGGACCGATCCCCACCTTAAACATGTCGAATATACTAATCACGCTAACACTCCTGACAGGGTTGCCGCGGGTGCGGCAACGATGTAATAACTGCGCATAGTGTAAGAGGGAACCGGGCCATCAGCTTAAGTATTCACATGAATTAAACTAATGAGTAACCATGGATTTACTAATGCTGAGAACGCCGTCTCAGTTTTAGTATAGCTAAGGGCGGGAGCCTATCTGTAGCGCCAGTTCACGGATAATGCCGGCGGTCATTCCCCAGACAAAATAATGCTGATACCAGGATAGCCAGACGCGATGCGAATTGCCGCGGCGATGGATATCCAGCGGGTGATAGCGCCCCAGGCGCAGCGCTTCGGCCAGCGGCATTTCGAAGACCGCGGCGACTTCATCCTGGCTGGCGTGATAGTGCAGGTCAGGCGGAATAATGCCCACCACCGGGGTGACCTGAAAACCGGTTACGCTATCGACCGGCGGCAGAACGCCGATCACCTCGACCGACTCCGGCGGGATCGCCACCTCTTCGTGGGCCTCGCGCAGCGCGGCGGCGATCAGGGTCGCATCGCTGTTATCCACCGCGCCGCCGGGGAAGGCGACCTGGCCCGCGTGCTTGCGCATCAGCGGCGAACGCTGGGTCAGCAGCAGCCCCGGCTGCGGGCGGCGCACAATCGGTACCAGCACCGCAGCCTGACGCTGGTTGAGCGCGTGGCGCGTCGGCTGCGGGCGCAGAAGCTGAAAACGCGAAAGGAAATCGTCAAGTTCGAGGGCGCTGTCCGCCATGTGCTAGCTCTCCAGTTGATGCAGGATACGATTAACTTTATCAAAAGTTTCCTGATATTCCGCCGCCTCTTCGCTATCGGCCACAATTCCGCCGCCGGCGGAGCAGTAGATCCGCCCCCGGCAGGCCGTCAGCGTACGGATGGCAATGCTGGTATCCATATTGCCGCAGAAGCTGAGATATCCGATGCTGCCGCACCACGCGTTGCGCCGCTGCGGCTCCAGTTCATCGATGATCTCCATCGCTCTGACCTTCGGCGCGCCGGTGATTGAGCCGCCGGGAAAGGCCGCGCGCAGCAGGTCGGCGGCGTGCAGATGCGCGGGCAGTCTGGCGGTCACGGTGCTCACCAGATGATGCACGGCGGGGAAGGGCTCCACCACAAACAGCTCAGGAACGCGAACGCTACCGGGGACAGCAACCCGGCCAATATCGTTACGCATTAAATCGACGATCATCAGGTTTTCGGCGCGGTCTTTTACCGAGTTCGCCAGCTTTTGCGCCTGCAGCGCGTCCTGCTCAGGATCGGCCAGCCTGGGCAACGTCCCCTTGATGGGCCGGGTCTGAATTTCGCCTTGCCGGAGCTGAATAAAACGCTCGGGCGACAGGCTTAATATGGCGCCCTCCTGGAGGCGAATAAAGGCGCTGAACGGCGCGCGATTAACACGGTTTAGCTGACGGAAGGCCAGCCACTCATCCCCGCGATAGCTCGCCGTAAACCGCTGCGCCAGGTTAACCTGATAGCAGTCGCCGCTGTGCAGATAAGCCTGAACCTGGCGAAACTTTTCGCCATACTCCGCGCGGCTCATATTTGAGCGCCACCCTGAGGTGAGGGCAAAGGGGGCCGCGGCAGGCTCGGCCTGTCGCCGCGCTTCCAGCCACGCCAGCCGCGCCTGCGGATCGCCATAGCTGAATAACGACACTTCCCGGCGCTGATGATCGACGATTAACGCCCAATCATAAATGCCTACCGCCATATCCGGCAGATCGATATCCGCCTCGGCCTGCGCCGGCAGATTTTCAAAGCGACGACCCAGATCGTAGCCGAACAGCCCCAGCGCCCCGCCGAGAAACGGCAGCTGCGGATGAGCCTGCGGCTGCAGGTTAAAGCGCGCCAGCTGTTGATGCACGAGAGTGAGCGGATCGGCGGCAGAGGTTGAGACGGTTTCCCCATCGTTTATGACGGTCATATTGCCGCGAGTCACCAGCGTTGCGCGCGGCTGGGCGACAACAATGTCAAAACGATTATGCGGATGTTCGGCAAAACCCGAGTGCAGCAGCATCGCCCAGGGCTGTGAACTTAATGGGCTAAAATAGTCTTCAGCGGCATCCGGACGCCAGGGCAGGGAAAGCATAGCGGGGGACAACATGGTCTTCTTTAATCCTGATCGTGACCGCCCGCTGGTATAAGAGAGGACGGCGTGAAATAATTACGCCCCACAATGTAGCAGGAGTAAGTGATGTTTGCAGGTTTACCTTCGCTGAGCCACGAGCAACAGCAAAAAGCAGTGGAACGAATTCAGGAGCTGATGTCGCAGGGCATGAGCAGCGGCCAGGCCATCGCTTTGGTGGCGGATGAACTGCGCGCCTCGCATACCGGAGATCGGATTGTGGCGCGCTTTGAGGATGAAGACGAGTAAATTACTCTGCGTACTGAGGTGAGACGCCGCTTTCCGCGAGCGGAAGGATCGCATCAGGTCGTTTACCTGGCTCGTCGTACAACGTCACGTGCGTCACGCGATCGCCGCGCCAGAAGGTAATTTGCGTACCGACTGGCGTATGGTGCACGTTCACTTCCGTCAGCGGCGCGCTGTTTGCCAGATCCCACAGACACACAAAACGCGCCTGCGGCAGGTGATTGCGTATGACCAGATAGCTAAGATTGCGAATCGCCGGGTTATCGGGCGCCAGCCCTTGCCAGAGTTCACCATCACCGGACAGCCAGAGCGCAACGGTATCGCCGCCGCGCGCAAAGTGGCGCGGCTGACAGCCGTTCAGCGGCGTCACGGTTGCTTCGGTCATTCGCCGCAGCGGGCCGCTGAGCGAAAAGGGCCGGGCCGTGCCGCTCTGGTCCAGCGCCTGTGCCGCCAGATGCAGCGTCCAGTCGAGCTGCTGGCGATGCGGGTTCTCCACGGAGGACAGATCGATCAGCACATCTTCAAGCCACAGCAGGCGACGGCGGAAGCGCACGTCCCGCCAGGCCGTAGCGTCCCATTCGACGCGGCTATGGCTGTTGAGCTCCGGCGGCGGTTTGCCCCAATCAACCTCGCTATCCAGCCACAGAAAGTCGTCATCCATATGCCGGCCCAGCACCTGCGGATTGGCCGGAGGCTGGTTGCTCTGATTAACGCAAAGCGTATTGTGGGTGGCGCTGTTTTTGTAGTAGTCGTAGTGCATTTTCGCGCCGTAGCCGGTGGTGCCCATATCCGTGAGCAGCCAGCCGTCGCGATGCCAGAGCATCAGCCCCAGCCGGTCGTAATGGTCGTGTTCGCCGCCCCAGGGACTGTGCTTAATCAGCAGCGCCTGCTGCGGCCGTCGCCATAGCGTCAGACCCGCGCCCGGCGCAAACAGCGACTGCTGCGGGATGAGCGCCAGGGGGGATTCCGGCAGAGACCGTTCGCGCCATAGCAGGGTTTCACGCTCATCGGGCGCCGTTTCGGTAAACTGCAGGACCGCGGCGTACTGCGGGTCACGCCAGATAAACCAGGCGAACTCGTACAGATCCCGGTGATGGAGCTTTTCCTGCCCGGCGAGGCAGTCATTAAGGCGGGGGAAAGTGCCGTCCGGCAGCAGCAGCGCCAGCGGGAACTTCAGCATCGCCTGATACCAGGGGCCGTCCAGCAGGCTCCAGCGGGTGCCGCGCGCCAGCTTCTCGAAGGCGAAAAAGCCCTGCAGCGCGTAATAGTGATAGTGAATCGAACCTTCAAACCAAAGCCCTTCCGCCAGCAGGCCGTTTTCCAGCTGCCAGCGCAGGCCGTACGGCTGGTTAACGGCAAACTCCAGCAGCGCTTCATCTTCGAGGACGAAACCCAGTACGCCAAGCGCCGCGCTGATTTTGACTTCATGGTTGTGAATCTGCGGACTACGATGGTCGCGCAAAAACGTGGCCGCACAGCGCAGCAGGTTTTCACTGATGTGCCGCTGCTCGCCGGGGGGCAGGCTGTCGCGAATAAAGTCATAACCCAGCGCCATTTCCAGAATGCAGTTGGCTTCGCACAGCGTCTGGGCGTTCATCTTTCCCGGCCCGTTGTTGGGAATATCGCCGTGAATCGCATAGCCGGGATAGACATCCGCGTAACCCATCAGCAGCGTGCGAACTTTATCGCGATACGCCGTATCGCCGGTCAGTCGCCATAGCAGGCCAAGCTGCTGACAGGCGCTGGCGTTTCGGCCATTCATCTCGCGCCACCAGGCGCCGTCCCACGGTTCGCCGCTAAATATTTCCCCATCGACCGGGCAGGCATGCTGGTAGGGCGTATCCGCCCGCCACGTCAGGCGTACGCCGTGGCGCGGACAAAAGTAATAGAGATTCCAGCTGGCGATGCCTGACTGCGGAATGCGAACCGCTGCCTGAAGTACCGGCTGCGCATCCTTCACTAGCCGTTCAAGCAGTCCGCTATTCGCGGCTGCGCGTCCGACAATGTCGGGCCAGAGCCCAGAAAATTGTTTCATTAGCGGTTATCCCTGACCTCTGACGATGCGGAAAGCGGGGCGATAAGCGTCGTGATATCGTCGGGATATTTCGCCCGCAGCCACTGCGCTTTGTCACTGAACAGCGGATCTTCCGGCCAGGCGTGTGCGGCGGTGGCGATATTGCGCAGCGCTTTCTTGTCATCCATTTTATCGATATCTTTCCAGGGCCATGGCGTATCGCTGTTAATAAACCCGGCGATGTACTGATAGCCTTTGCGCAGGCTATGGTCGTCGAGGGTGAAGTTCCAGATATCGACGCCCGCCTTCTCGCCCAGTCGCCCGAGGCGGTTGTAGGCTTCGAGGTTGAAATTGCTGTAGTGCCACGGACGCGTGCGCTCCAGCTCGGCCATCTGGCGGCCTTCAATATCAAATTGTCCCGCAATACGCCGCAGCTGGGTGATGTACAGGCGCTTTTTCGCCTCGTCGATTTTACCGCTGAACAGCGCGAAGGCGGCGGCCTGCATATCAAAATAGCTGCCGTGATTGTTATGCCAGTTCTCTTCTTCAAAGCCGTTCTGGCTGGTGGTCATCCAGTGGTAATAGTCGCCAAACCACTGCCTTAATGCGCTAACGTCGTTATCGCTCAGCGCAGCTGAGGATTGCAGCAGGGCGATCGCGTCAACGACATCAACCAGCGCGCGGCTATCAATAATGCCGATACCGCGTCCGGTATTAATGCCGGGAATGGCCTGGGCATGCTGCAGGTTGGGGGTCATTCGCGTTTTGGGATCGAGGAACCAGGTCTTTAACTGCGCAGCCGCTTTTTGCGCGTAGCGATCGTCGTGAGAGAAGTACCACGCCAGCGCCAGCGTTGACACGTCGTTACTCATTTTCACCAGCCGGTTTTTATCGGTGGCGTCACTATTGGCGTCAGGGTTGGTTTGCCCATCTTTGCGGATATAGGGAAGCCCGTCCTGGGTATCAGGGTTTGGCCACCAGTAAGGCGGAAAGCTGTAGTAGTCGTGCTTATTGCCGCTGGCGGCGACCAGCGTTTTATCCATCACCGAGAACAGCGGATGATTGAGCGCCAGATCGGCTTTCTTTAGCAGCGCCGCTTGCGCCTGAACAAATAGCGGATCTTTCGCGGCGATCTGCTGGCGGCTAAAGGCTAAATCCTTTCCGTCTAGCGTGTACGGCTCAGCGGCATACGAGGCGGCGCTCAGGCCGGAACAAAACAGCGCAATGCATAACAAACCTCGGCGAGGTATTGAGTTCATCGTGATAACCCTTCTGCAAATATGAGAAAAGATAACAACAGAATTATACCTGACGCGTATTTAAAGGACGCGAAAAACAGGCGGTGTAATTAAAAAAATATATTTAAATATTCGATGGCGAGCAGTGTAAAAGACAAAGTGATTTTTTTTGTGACGTCCTTCAAGTTTAACGGCCTGGATAAATAATGACGCTATTAATGCAGTGTACATCACGTATTTTGCCGTTTTTCTCTATTTTTGGAATCTTTTAACAAAATTAGTAAATTTATAATATATTGATTTTAAATGTTATTTGTTTTTCGTCACTTTTCTTGTCACTTTTTGGTGTGATCTATCTCAATTTTCTGGTTTTTGAAACGCAATTTCTTTTTTGCATGGTTGTATTGGGAAATACATTTCTATCTAATGAATGGAAATATTTCTTGCGTCAGCTGTATTAACGCCTGAGCGATATTCACATTTCTTTTTATGTATTAATTGAGAATTTAATTACCTTGGTGCCCTACAATAAAGGATATGCCATCATGTCTGCCAATAAATTACGTTCATTGTTACTTCTTACCGCGCTCGGGCTCGGCGTTAGCCAAAGCTACGCCGCGACTACCCTCAACGTCTGGATCCGCGCCAGCAATGACTCGAAGAATATCTACAAACAAGAGGCGGAAAAGTTTGAAGAAAAAACCGGTATCAAAATTGAGTATTTCAACGCCACCACCGACTTTGAACAGCGGCTGGCGCGCGCCACGGCGGGCAACGCCTTACCCGATCTGATTTTTAACGATGCGGCGTCGCTGGGGCAGTTTATCCAGTTGGGTATTGCCGAAGAAATTGACCCGCAGGCGATCGTGGGCGGCGACCAGCTATTCCAGACGGCATGGAAGAGCACCCGCTATATCGACGGTAAATACTATGGCGTACCGACCTCCGCGCAAACTTTCGCCCTGTTTGTGCGCAAAGACTGGCGGGAAAAACTGGGGCTGCCGCAGCCGCAGAGCTGGGATGATATTCAGGCCCTGGCAAAAGCCTTCACCACCCAGGATCCCGATGGCAACGGCAAAAATGATACCTACGGATTTATCGTTCCCGCCTCCACGACGCGCGGCTACGCCAGCTGGTTTATGAGTAGCTTTATCTGGCAGGCGGGCGGCGATTTCGTTAAAGAAGAGAGCGGAAAATTCAGCGCTTCTCTCAATACGCCGGAAGTGGCTCAGGCGATGACCTTTATGCGCGCCATGATGTGCGACAAAGTCACGCAGCCGGGGGCGATTAACGCCACCACCGCCGACGTTATTCCCTCCTTCCGTTCCGGGCAAAGCGGCATGTTCTTCAGCGGCCCGTACCATATCGCGCTGTTCGATAAAGACCCGGGTAAAGACAACTTTGAAGTGATTCCGGTGGTGGGGCCTAAAGGTGAGGCCACCCTCGCCGAGGGCACCACGGTCTTTATGATGAAGAGCAGTGTGCAGAAAGAGGCGGCGCGTCAATTTATCGAATTTATGATTTCCCCGGAAGGTCAGGAAATCGGCATGGGTAAAGGCAGCCAGCATATACCGGTGGTGCGCCTGCCGGTGAATAAGAACGTCGACGTCAAAGCCGTTTATCAGGACGCGCGCTGGGAGACTTTCGCCCGACTTTACAATGAACAGGGGCGCTACGTGCCGCAAATTCCCAACTGGACGCCGGTGCGTCAGGTGGCAGCCGAAGGCTTTAACCGCATTTTTGCCGACTGCAGCAGCGATATTCCCGGCGAGCTGAAGACGCTCGACGGCAAGGTGAACGCTGAGCTGAAAAAACAAAATGTGCTGGCTAACTGAGGACATAGGTTATGACGCTGCATGAGACGAAGTCCTCGCCGATAAAGCAGGCCGCTTCGCCTGACTCGGCCGGATGGCTGAGCGCAAAGCGTAAGCGGGCGCTGATCCCGTGGCTGTTTTTAGCGCCTGCGCTAATTATTTTCAGCTGGTTTAAGTTTATCCCCATGATTCAGGGTCTGGTGATGAGCTTTTACAAGGTCAACTTTAATCAGCCCAACGAGTGGGTAGGGCTGGATAACTTCACCCGCGCTTTTGCAGACGCCGAGCTGCACGCGGCGGTGGTGAACACGCTGCTGTACGTGGTGGTAACGATGTTCGCCGCGGCTATCCTGGCCTTCTTTCTCGCCATGCTGCTGGAAGGTCCGGCGCGCCATCTGCGTTTTATTCGCACCGCCATCTTTTTACCCGCGGTCACCAGCGCGGCGATCGTCGCCGAAATGTGGCGAATTTTATTCAACCCAACGCCCAACGGCGTGGTTAACCACATCCTGAGCTGGTTTGGCGTCGCCGACCAGGGCTTTCTTGCCAGCTCCGATCAGGCGCTGGGGGTCATCATGCTGCTGCATATCTGGAAGGCGGTGCCTTACAACATGGTGATTTTTATTGCCGGCCTGGCGGGGATCAGCCGCGATTTATACGATGCGGCGAACGTTGACGGCGCCAGCTGGTGGAACCGCCTGCGCTACGTCACGCTGCCCGGCATGATCCCGGCGCTCTCGGTGGTGCTGATGCTCTCCTTCATTCGTGGTTTTCGCGTGTTTGCCGAGGTGTATGCCACCACCGGCGGGGGGCCGTCTAACGCCACGGAAATGGTCATGACCCACATCTATAAATTGGGTTTTGAGCAGTTTGACTATGGCTACGCTTCGGCGGTGTCGTTTCTGCTGTTCACCTTCACGGTTTTGTTAACCATTTGTCATCTGACGCTGAAAAAACGTATCGCCCGTTACTAAGGAGCCGCGATGTTAAGTAAACGTTGGGATACAGCAGGACGCTGGTGCATCTACGCGCTGCTGCTGATTGTCTTTGTCGGTCCGTTCTGGGGCATCGTCGCCACGGCATTCAGCGGTGCGCCGGTGAAACCGGGCGAACTGCTGGCCTGGCCGAATCAGTTCTCATTTGAAAACTTCATCTTTGCGTGGATGGATATTGGCGTCTGGCAGTATCTGCTGAACTCCATTCTGGTGGTGTTCTTCGGCACCGTTCTGCAGGTGTCGGTCAGCGCGCTGGCGGCCTATGCGCTGGCGCGGAAGAAGTTTCGCGGCGTGGCGCTGGTGAGCCTGGTGATTTTGTCCACCATGATGCTGCCGGAAGAGGTCATCGCCATTCCGCTGTACATGATTATTAACTGGCGACTGCCGTTTATCGATGCCTCGCTCTACAACAGCTACCTCGGGATGATTTTACCGGTTGTCGGCTGGGCGTTCTCTATCTTTGTCCTGACTGAATTTATGTCGGCGATTCCGAAAGAGCTGGAGGAGGCGGCGCGGATTGATGGCGCTAACGAGTGGCAGATTTTCTTCCACGTCATCCTGCCGCTGGTGAAACCGGCGCTCGGCACGGTGGTGACCTTCGGCTTTATTATGATTTGGGACCAGTACCTGCTGCCGCTGATCGTGGTCAACCAGGACAGCCTGAATACCATTCCGGTGATCCTCGGCACGCTGCGTACCGATGAGAGCATCACGCCGAACATTTTTATCGCCATAACGCTGCTGGCGATGCTGCCCAGCATCATCGTCTACCTGGGTCTGCAAAAACATTTTAATCGCGGGATTATGTCCGGCGCGGTCAAAGGATAAGGAGTTATCAATGGGATCTGTTGTACTGAATAGCGTGCGTAAATCGTATGGTGACGCGCACGTGATTAAAGACGTGTCGTTGACTATCCCGGACGGTGAATTCTGCGTCCTTGTGGGCCCCAGCGGCTGCGGCAAGTCCACGCTGCTGCGCATGATTGCCGGGCTGGAAGAGATTTCCGGTGGCGAGGTGCATATCAACGAACGCAACGTCACCGAGGTAGAACCGAAGCTGCGCGATATCGCGATGGTGTTCCAGAGCTACGCGCTCTACCCGCAGATGACGGTGCGTGAAAATATGGGCTTTGCCCTAAAGATGGCTAAACTGCCGAAAGCGGAGATCAATCAGAAGGTCAATGAAGCGGCGGCGCTACTGGGGTTGGAGCCGCTGCTGGAACGCCTGCCCAAAGATCTCTCCGGCGGCCAGCGCCAGCGCGTGGCGATGGGGCGGGCGATCGTGCGTAAGCCGCAAGTATTCTTATTCGATGAACCGCTCTCCAACCTTGACGCCAAGCTGCGAACCCAGGTGCGCGGCGAGATCCGCGAACTGCATCGTCGGCTGAAAACCACCTCGGTATACGTCACCCACGATCAGATTGAGGCCATGACCATGGGACAGATGATCGTCGTCCTGCGCGATGGGCGAATTGAACAGGCGGGTACCCCGCTGGAGCTGTACGACCGGCCGGCGAATCTGTTCGTGGCCGGATTTATCGGTTCGCCGGAAATTAACCAGCTTCCCGGCGAGGTTGTGCTGAACGGCAACGCGACCAGCCTGCGTCTGAAAGATGGCTCGCTGCTGGCGTTGCCCGCGGGGTTACGGGTGACCGACGGCCAGCAGGTGGTGTACGCCATTCGCCCCGAGCAGGTCAACGTGGTCCATGAAGCGCGCGACGATGCGCTGGCGGCGAAGGTGACGGCGGTGGAGAACACCGGCTCGGATATGCAGCTCTTCTGCGATACCGGCGGCGGGGCGTTTACATCGGTGTTCAAACAGCGTCTGGCAGTAAAAGAGGGGGATAAGATATGGCTACAGCCGAAACTCTCGGGCGTGCACCTCTTTGATGCGCAAAGCGGTCAACGCATAGCGTGCCGGGAGGAAGTTTAAGGTGGCGATGAAGCTGTACACCCTTGATGAAACCTGCCTGGAAAACGCCCGGGCGGGCTTAAAACAGCCGTTCTCGCCGCTGCAGCTGGCGCTGAGCAAGCTGGTGTCAGAGGCCGACATTCTGCGCCGCGAAGCGCCGGAAAGCGTGGTGCACAAAAAACTGCGCCCGGCGAGCGGCGATGCGCACGATTACTACAGTCTGGGGACCTACTGGTGGCCAAACCCGCGGCGTCCCAACGGGCTGCCCTACATTCGCCGCGATGGGCATATCAACCCGCAGTGTGAAAATAACGATACCGACACCTCGCGCATTATCCGCATGTGCGAACGCTGTCTGACACTGGGACTGGCGTGGTACTTCACCGGCCAGCGCCAGTACGCGCAGGCGGCGGCCGTGCAGATCCGCTGCTGGTTCCTCGATGCCGACACGCGAATGAATCCGCATCTGAACTATGGCCAGGCGATCCCGGGGATTGTTTCCGGCCGCGGCACAGGGCTGATTGACACCCGCTTAATGTGGATGGTGGTGGATACCATCGGCTTGGTGAGTGCGGCGAACGTGCTGGATACCGACGATATTATCGGCCTGCACCAGTGGTTCCGCGATTTTAACCACTGGATGTACTACAGCGAAATTGGCCACTCAGAGTACGTCTGGCACAACAACCACGGCACCTGGTACGACGCCCAGCGGACGGTTAACGCGCTGTTCTATGGCGATAAAGGGCTGGCGGCGCGGATCATCGAGCAGGGGATCACCCAGCGGATGGCGGCGCAGATTGACCAGGATGGCAAGCAGACCATGGAGCTCGAACGTACCATCCCTTTCCACTACTCGCTGTTTAACCTGGAAGCGCATCTGCTGCTCAACCGCTATGCCGAGCACGTCGAGTTTGACCGCTGGAACGCCATCCGCGATGGGCGAGGCGTGAAGCAGGGGATTGATTACCTGGTGCCGTTTATTCGGGAACCGGATCTCTGGCCCTATAGCGACCTGCAGGGGATTGTGTGGGATAGCGCGCTGCGCGTGCTGCTGCAGTCTGTGCGGGTGTATGCAAAACAAGCCGGCAGCTATCGTGAAGCGCTGAAATGCGTGCCGCAGGAGACGCTGCAGCTGAAGGAACAGCTCATGTGGTGCCCGGGCTGATACAACAATGCTTCTTGCCTCCCGACGGCGCTGCGCCTGGCCGGCCTGGCTGATATGTAGTCCAGATAAGGCGTTTACGCCGCTATCCGGGGAATGCGCAGGGATTGAGGCTTTGTCTTCCCGGGCGGCGCTACGCTTGCCCGGGCTACGGGGCCACGGCTGTCTTACACTGCGGCGATGATTTTAATCTCGACTTTGTATTTCGGATTCATCAGCTTCGCCTGTACCGTACAGCGTACCGGGGCATGACCGGCGACGACCCATGCATCCCAGGCCTGGTTCATCGCTGCAAAATCTGCGCCGTCGGCAAGGAAAATCGTCGCATCAAGAATACGCGACTTGCTGCTGCCCTGTTTCTCCAGCACCGCGTCAATCTGCGCCAGGGTATCGGCGGGTTTGGCGCAGGCGGCCGCACCCCGGGTGGGCCGCGCTGGCCTGTAGTACAGCGTCTGGTTGTGAATCACCACATCAGACCAGCGGGCTTCGGCATCAATACGCGTAATGGTCATGTTTATTTCCTCTTTGTTCCGGTTCATTAAGCTGCGGCAAGACTGCCACAATGTTGCACCTGCGTCACTACCCGCACTGGCGAAAACCCCTCCACCCTGACATAATCACTGTCCAAATAACCAGGGGGTAATGTGATCGACGATTTTGCAGCAGACGGCCAGCTGGCCAGCGCGATTGCGGGATTTAAACCACGCGAGCCGCAGCGCCAGATGGCTTTCGCCGTCGCCAGCGCGATTGAAGAAACCCGTCCGCTGGTGGTTGAAGCGGGTACCGGGACCGGGAAAACCTACGCTTATCTGGCGCCTGCGCTGCGCGCCAACAAAAAAGTCATTATCTCCACCGGCTCGAAAGCGCTACAGGATCAGCTCTACAGTCGCGATTTGCCTACCGTCGCCAAAGCGCTGAAGTACACCGGTAAGCTGGCCCTGCTGAAAGGGCGGTCGAACTACCTGTGCCTTGAGCGTCTGGAGCAGCAGGCCCTTGCCGGGGGAGACCTGCCGGTACAAACCCTCAGCGACGTTATTCTGCTGCGTTCATGGTCTAATCAAACCGTCGATGGCGATATCAGCACCTGCGTTAGCGTCGCCGAAGATTCCCAGGCCTGGCCGCTGGTCACCAGCACCAACGACAACTGCCTCGGCAGCGACTGCCCGTTATATAAAGACTGTTTTGTGGTGAAGGCGCGGAAAAAGGCGATGGATGCCGACGTGGTCGTCGTCAACCATCATCTGTTCCTCGCCGATATGGTGGTCAAAGAGAGCGGCTTTGCCGAGCTGATCCCCGAAGCGGAAGTGATGATCTTCGACGAAGCGCATCAGCTACCGGACATCGCCAGCCAGTACTTTGGACAATCGCTCTCCAGCCGCCAGCTGCTGGACCTGGCAAAAGACATTACTATTGCTTATCGTACCGAGCTCAAAGACACTCAGCAGCTGCAGAAGTGCGCCGACCGGCTGGCCCAGAGCGCGCAGGATTTTCGCCTGCAGCTGGGGGAACCGGGCTATCGCGGCAACCTGCGAGAGCTGCTGGCTGACCACAACATTCAGCGCGCGCTGCTGCTGCTTGATGATGCGCTCGAACTCTGTTACGACGTGGCAAAGCTGTCGCTGGGCCGCTCGGCGCTGCTTGATGCCGCCTTTGAGCGGGCAACCCTTTATCGTGGCCGCCTGAAGCGGCTGAAAGAGACCAGCCAGCCGGGATTTAGCTACTGGTATGAGTGTACTTCCCGCACCTTCACCCTGGCGCTGACCCCGCTGACGGTGGCGGATAAATTTAAAGAGGTGATGGCGCAAAAATCGGGGAGCTGGATCTTTACCTCGGCCACGCTCTCGGTCAATGACGATTTACATCATTTCACCGATCGCCTGGGCATCGGTGAAGCGCAAACGCTGCTGCTGCCCAGCCCCTTTGATTACGCCCATCAGGCGCTGCTGTGCGTGCCGCGTAATTTGCCGTTACCCAACCAGCCCGGCGCGGCGCGGCATCTGGCGGCGATGCTCAAACCGCTGATTGAGGCTAACGACGGGCGCTGCTTTATGCTGTGCACTTCCCACGCCATGATGCGCGATCTGGCGGAGCAGTTCCGCGCCACCATGACCCTGCCGGTGTTGCTGCAGGGGGAAACCAGTAAAGGCCAGCTTTTACAGCAGTTCGTCAGCGCCGGGAATGCGCTGCTGGTGGCGACCAGCAGCTTCTGGGAAGGCGTGGACGTGCGCGGCGATGCCCTCTCGCTGGTGATTATCGACAAACTGCCGTTCACCTCGCCGGAAGATCCGCTACTCAAAGCGCGGATGGAAGATTGCCGTCTGCGCGGCGGCGATCCCTTTGATGAGGTGCAGCTGCCGGACGCGGTGATTACTCTTAAACAGGGCGTGGGGCGTCTGATCCGCGATGTTACCGATCGTGGGGTACTGGTTATCTGCGACAACCGTTTGGTGATGCGTCCCTACGGCGCGACCTTCCTCGCCAGCCTGCCGCCCGCGCCGCGCACGCGCGACATCCGCCGGGCGGTACGCTTTCTTGCGGTGCCGCCGGCGAGGTAATCCGGCGCAAAATGTGGTAAGCTGCGCGCCATTTTGTCAATCTGCTAGAGCGAGAGCGCGACAACCCATGCGAATTTTAGCTATCGATACCGCCACGGAGGCCTGCTCCGCGGCGCTGTGGAATGATGGCACCCTCAGTGCTCATTTTGAAATCTGCCCCCGTGAACATACCCAACGTATCCTGCCCCTGGTGCAGGAGGTCCTCAATGAGAGTGGCACGCAATTAACCGACCTTGACGCGCTGGCCTTTGGCCGCGGGCCGGGGAGCTTCACCGGCGTGCGTATCGGTATCGGTATCGCCCAGGGGCTGGCGCTGGGGGCCGAGCTGCCGATGATCGGTGTGTCCACGTTGGCAACCATGGCGCAGGGCGCGTGGCGCAAAACCGGCGCAACCCGCGTGCTGGCGGCCATCGACGCCAGAATGGGCGAGGTCTACTGGGCGGAATATCAGCGCGATGAGCAGGGCGTCTGGCACGGCGAAGAGAGCGAGGCGGTGCTGAAGCCGGGAGCGGGTTGGCGGCGGTTACTGAGAT
>OBXK01000355.1_pt1 | contig 21559 bp, 20 predicted proteins | sample 1501371 | NCBI WGS metagenome assembly OBXK01 (sample SAMEA2580154, study PRJEB22360) | human gut metagenome | biome: human gut; feature: human-associated habitat; material: faeces | place: Denmark | collected 2008/2010
TAGCGGGTGGTTCAAAGCTGGCCGCTGCGCGGCCAGCAGACTAAAGTCTTGAAAAAGAAGAGGTCCCGAGCGGGACCTCTATATGGTGGAGCTTATCTTGAAAGGTAGCGGACTACTTCGCACAGCGGCGCACGATCCTCGCCATGCCTTACGTGTTTTCTACTGCTCGCTATTCGCAATCGCCTGGTCGATAAGTTTGTTGAGTGCTGCGCGCTGCTCGGCGGAGCTGATGGCTCCCACGATTGGATCCCCTACGATGTTGCCATTCTGATCGATGACATACGTCGTCGGGAACGAGAACAAATTTGACGTGAACTTACCGGCCTCGCTATCCGACTTGAACCAGATGTTCTTATATGTCACGCCCTTCTTGCTCAGCACGTCCTTGGCATCTGCGATCTCGCCCTTGTTGCCATCGAGCGTAAAGGAATTGACGCCCACGACCTGGCCGCCCTTCTCGGCAAGCTCCTGATTCAGCTTCTCAAGATCGCCCAGCTCGCCCACGCACGGCTTGCAAGTAGTGAACCAGAAGTTCATGACGGTGACCTTGTTCTTAGAGAACAGCTCGTCGCTGCTCACGTCGTTGCCATCCAGGTCCTTGCCCGTAAAGCTGGGGAACTTCGTCGCCTCGTTCGAAGCATTGGCGCCAGCCGTCATGCCAGCGGCCGAAGCGTCGACGCTCTCGCCTGCGCTCGGCGTGCTTCCACAGCCGGGGAACTCCTTCTCCAGGCTCTCGAGCTTGTCCTCGATCTCCTTGATCTGCTGTGCACCGGCCTTGAGCGTCTTGAGCTCATCCGCCGTGAACTCATCCTTGGCGCCGTCGATGGTCTTGAGCAGGAAATCGCCGTAATTGCTGCCGTCCTCAATCATTGCCGAGTCTTTATTTGCCGCGTTGAATACCTTTTCCCACAGCGCGTTATCACTCGAAAAGATCTCGTTCTCCTTCTGCATGAGTTTTGCATACAACTCGGCGGCCTCGTCGGCATTGGTCGGCTTCTGCGCAGTGAGTTCTGCGATCTTAGGATCGGAGCCCGCAGATTCACTCGCATTGCCACCGGGTGCCGAGCACGCCACAAGGCACAAGGCCAATACCGGCACCATAAACAGGGCCGCAATCTTAGAAAGCTTCATGGTCATTCCTCCGTTTTGTCGAAGCTTGTTTACTTTTTATCGGCGGTCAAGGGGAGCTTTTCCGCCGACACATCCAGGCCATAGCGATAGCTGATGGCATCGACGGGACAGGCCCCGATGCACTTTCCGCACCGGATGCATTCGGCATGATTGGGCGCGCGGACCACATCAACGTCCATCTGACAAACCTTTGAGCACTTGCCGCACGAGACACATTTGCATGCATCGACCCGGATCCCCAGTAGGGACACCTTATTCATGAGCGCATAGAATGCGCCGAGTGGACAAATCCATTTGCAGAAGGGGCGGTAGAACAAAACGCTCAGCACTACCACGGCAATGAGAACGGCAAGCTTCCAGGTAAAGAGATGTCCCAACGCAGATCGAATGCCGGCATTGGCAATGGCCAGCGGAATGGCGCCCTCGAGTACGCCCTGCGGACAGATGTACTTACAAAAGAACGGGTCGCCCATGCCCACGTCGTTAACCACCAAGACGGGCAGCAGCACCACGGCAAACAGCAGCACGACGTACTTGATGTACGTGAGCGGCTTGAGCTTTTTCGTGGAGAACTTTTTGCCGGGAATCTTATGAAGCAGCTCCTGCAGCCAGCCAAACGGGCACAGAAAGCCGCATACAAAGCGTCCCAGCAGCACGCCGAGCAAAATGAGCGTACCGGTGACGTAGTAGGAAAAGTTGAACTTGGATGAACCTACCACCGACTGGAACGACCCGATGGGGCACGCACCCGATGCCGCGGGGCACGAATAGCAATTAAGTCCAGGTACGCAGACTGTTTTTCCCGCGCCCTGATAGATGCCGCCTTTGGCAAAGTTTGGCAGGTGAATGTTGGTGACCAGCGTCGCCGCCGCCTGAATGAATCCGCGAAATCGGGCCAAAACATGCGACGCGGTGTTTTCTCTTTTATCCAATTCCGATACACTCCAAGCACAGCCTAATCGCTTTGGCCAGCACGGCATCCGCCTCGCCACGCATAACGCCAAAGCACACCATGGCAATTCCGACGATCAACAAAGCGACCTGTACCATGGGTTTTACCGCTTTGAACAACTCGACCACTCCTTTCGTTACGCGACCATTGGACCATATCGACTATAAAATCCGTGTTAAGCGCGATTTGGAATGTGCAAGGAGACTGTTATGCGTATTTTGATCGTCGAAGACGAGCGAGCACTGTGCGATGCAATCGCACGCAGCTTGCGAAACTTGGCGTACAGCGTCGACTGCTGTCACGACGGACAGGAGGCGCTCGACCTACTGGACGTTGAGGCCTTCGACCTCGTGGTACTCGACCTCAACCTTCCCCGTATCGACGGCATGACCGTACTCAGGGAACTTAGGAAAACTGACTGCGAGACTAAGGTACTGATTCTGTCCGCACGTGGCGAAGTATCCGATAAAGTCGCCGGACTCGATGCCGGGGCCAACGATTACCTCACCAAGCCGTTTCATCTGGACGAGCTTGCGGCAAGAATTCGCAGCCTTACCCTCAGACGCTTTACACAAAGCGACATAGTTTTAGCCTGCGGAAAGCTCCGCTTTGACACCAAGGCGCGCATCGCTTCCGTGGACAGAGAGGCTCTATCTCTTACACGCAAGGAAACGGGAATCTTGGAATACCTGATGCTTAATCAGGGGCGTCCGATAAGTCAAGAGGAGCTTATCGAGCACGTTTGGGATAGCAGCGTGAACAGCTTTAGCAACGCAACCCGCGTTCACATCTCGTCGCTCCGAAAAAAGTTGCGCAGCGCTTTGGGATACGACCCGATTCGCAATCGGATTGGAGAGGGCTACGTTATGGAGGATAGCGAATGAAAAGGCTTTCGCTGCAATGGCGCATAACGATCATGACGGCGCTGCTGACGTGTGCGGCGTGCGTGCTGACGAACTGCCTGGTCGGCTATACGGGCATGCGCTATATGGATGCCATCGGCAGTGACATCTCGGCCTTTAACGCTGCCGGCGCGGATTCGCCCCAGGTGTTCGACCCAACGAAAGCGACCCCCGATGACAAGGTCACGATCGTCGTAAACGACGCACAGGAATCTTTTGGCACGACAGCTTGGTACATCACGGCTGGAGTCACACTCCTTGGCGGCGTGCTGGCATACTTTGTGAGCGGCCGTGCACTCAAACCGCTACGAGCTTTTGCAGCCCAGGTTGAGCGCGTGCAGCCTGACAACCTAAGCGAAATCAGACTCAGTGAAGATGTGCCCACCGAGCTACAACGATGCAGCGCCTCTTTCAACGACATGATCGCCCGTCTTGGCGAAGGGTTCTCTGCACAGCGTCAGTTTACCGGCAACGCCGCACACGAGCTGCGCACCCCGCTCGCCCTTATGCAAGCACAGATTGAACTATTCATCTCCGAGCACTCCGGTTTGCAACCCGAAACAGCCGAGCTGCTCGGCCTGCTACAAGAACAAACCGAGCGCATGTCTCGAATGGCCAAGGTATTGCTCGAGATGAGTGAGCTCCGCAGCGTCCCTTGCGAGGACGATGTGGAACTTGGTCCTTTATCCGAAGAGGTCCTCACCGACCTTGCGCCACTTGCCGAAAATAAGGGCATAGCCCTCAATTGTGCTGGAGACGCTTTAGTAATCGGGAGCGACACGCTCCTCTATCGGCTGGTGTTTAACCTGGTCGAAAATGCCATCCGTTACAGCCGCACCGGCTCGACTGTCAACGTCTCCATCTGCGACAACGACAGCCATGTGTTCCTGCGAGTCGAGGACCAGGGCCCGGGAATACCCAAGCAGTACCGTGAGAGCATCTTCCAGCCGTTCTTTCGTCTAGACACATCCCGCAGCAGGGCATATGGCGGCGCAGGACTCGGACTAGCGCTCGTTTGGGAGATTGCAGCGCTTCACGGTGGCACGGTAGAGGTCGAAACAAGTTCCGAGAACGGGACCACCATGCTCGTAAGCCTTCCAAAACGATCCGCAGTGTTAACCGAACAGTAAAACGAAAGGGGTCCCGAGCAACAGGAGTACAATTGCTGCATTGTTGCCACCTGATGGGAGATGGAAGATGGACTGCGATGGCTACCCGCGCATTCCCATGCCGTTGATGTGCACTGCCTTTGTGCCGGGGCAGATTGACGCTGCGGTTGCAGGCATTTCCGACCCCGATTCGCACGCCATTGCCACGGCAGAAGCGCTGTACTTTCGCGGACAGGCCACCCTCGCCGCCAAGACGGCGCGCCCCTATCTTGACGCCACCGATCCCGCACTGCGCTATTCCGCATGCTTTATCTGCGGATATGCCAGCCTGTCGCTCAACCGTATCCCCGACGCCCGCCGGTGCCTTGCTGGCATCCTCGATATGCCAACCGACGAGGAGTCGCCCGCCGTCCACGCCACGCATATCCTGTTCGCCTCGGCCGCGAGCGTCCTGCTGCACTTGCCCTCCCCGTATTCCGCCGAAGAGTTTTATCCGCTTGCGGCGCATCTGCCCGAAGGCCTGCGCCTGTTCGCCAGCTACGTGATGGCGCACGCCTTGTATCTGCGCGGCGAATACGGCCGCAGCCTGGGCATGGTGGAAAATGCCCTGATCATGAAACAGGGAAGCTATCCCATCTCGGAACTGTTCCTGCACCTGGCGGCTTCCATGGCATGCATGAGCCTCAAGGACATCGACGCCGCAAAGGCACATTTCGGAGCCGCTTGGGACATTGCGCGCCCCGACGGCCTTATCGAGCTCATTGGCGAGCACCACGGCCTTTTGCAGGGGCTCATCGAGGCATGCTTAAAATCGCAATACCCCGACGATTTCGCTCGCATCATCGAGATTACGTATCGATTCAGCTACGGCTGGCGGCGCATCCACAACCCCGATTCGGGTGAGGACGTGGCCGACGATTTAACGACCACGGAGTTCACCATGGCCATGCTCGCCTGCCGCGGTTGGACCAACGCCGAAATCGCACGCCATATGGGTGTGTCGCCGGGCACCGTTAAAAACCGCCTATCAGGAGTGTATGCCAAGCTTGGTATCGGAACTCGCGCCGAGCTGATTGCCCATATGTTGCGCTAGCGGCCAGACTGCCCGGCGTATCGAAAGCGCTCCGGGGGGCTGACGCTTTCACGCGCTCAAATTGGACATTTTGGTCCCCGAACGGCACTACCGCCACGGGGCACCTTCTCGCAAAATTGGATTATTTCCACCGATACCTGCGGGATGGGAGCCAAAGATGCTTGATCGCCGTTCGTTACTTGTTGCCGGAGCATCCTCGCTGGCGAGCATTATGTTGCCGCGCGTGCCGGGAAGCGCAAATGCCTTCATATTGCCGTTCGCGCCCACCGAAGTCTATGCCGACGAAGAAGACCCCTTCAGGGTGCTCGTTCTCTCGCGCACAATGTTTGGTGTGGTCGTGGTCGACGTCGCCAACAAGAATACGCCCATCGCGGGTGCCCAGGTCACGCTCACATCGCGCTATGCCGCAGACAAGCAGCTCACCGCCACTACCGATGACGAGGGCACGGCCATCTTTGAGGTCGCCCCTCTTTCGGAAGGCTACGTGGACGAGGCAACGCTTCTCGACGTGTACGACTTTAACGGCGGCATCTCCATTAGCATGGCGGGCTACCGTGATGTCGAGATTCCCCTTGCGCGTATCCAGGGCGGCACCGCCATAACCGCGCCCACGCGTCCGCTCTCCGATGGCGAGCCGTACTTTCGACAGCTCACGTTCGACGAATGGGACATCCAGTACGCCGATGCCACGTTTATGGCAATGCCGAAGGACGACACGGCAAACGAGCAGGCCGATACGCACGCCTTTACCGTGCAGGCGCATCTGCCACAGGGTGGACAGGCAACGCTGCGCATCAACAAAGTGACGCCCGCCGCGGGCAGCTCATCCGAAACCGTCACGCAGATCGGCCAAGTCAAGGCCAGCGCATCGGGCGCGGATAATCTGGCGACGTTCACACTCGAAGACAAGTTCCTCGATGCAGCGTCAAGCCTTCTGGAGGAAGGTTGCAAGTTGCGCTTTGCGCTCGACTACCAGGGCAAAACCTACACGCTCTCCTCCCCCATGGCCGTTGTCACCGCGCCGGCCGCAAAGGCGGAATCGGGCTCGACGACTATCATCCCCACCACCATGGACCAAGAGATCACCCCGTTTGATTTCCCCGCGGCGTTTCCCGGCATCGGCGGCAATAAGTTCACGTGCTGGATGCCCACATTTCCGATCCTCTTCGATTTCTCTTTTGCCGGATACGTGCTGTTTGGCGGAGGATACAAACCGGTCGGCTACATGAACGATTCGGGCAATCCGGATCCGGAGTACTGGAAGAAGTCACCGCGCGAGTCGGGCGCCAAGCAGGCAAACCGCTACCTCGACGAGATGGAGGGGAAGTGGAATCAGTACAAGAGTATGAGCGCCGGTTCGGGAACCGATCCAAGAAACACTAAGCTCCTTCGCCACCATTGCACGCTGCTGTTCACGATGGATATCGCCACACAGCTGTACGGCTCGCTCGCCTACGATTGGGTGGGCAAAACCTGGGGCAACAACAACGACCCCGCATACGGCAATATTAAGGCACTCTTCCAGGTAAGAACCGACCTCAATTGGACCGAGCAGTTTACCCTAGGACCGGTGCCGTTTTTCTTAAACGTCAACCCCTGGGTGCTGGCGAAGCTGGCGCTCGCCGTGGGTGCCCACACGCACGGCAGCGGCGCGGCGTTTTTAAAAACATTTCGCTCGACTATTCAAATACCTCGGGCTCGTTCACCATCCAGATCGGGCTTGCTGTCACCTTTGGAGCCGGCGTTGCAGGCGTCGCTTCGTCTGCCGTGCGCGGCGCTGCATCCCTCACGCTGTTCATTGGGTACGAGAAGGCAGATGGACACCAGCTTCCGCGACTGCGCGTAGGTGCAGACGTCGATGTCGATGTGATGCTCCAGTTCGTAATGTTCAAGTGGACCACCAAGGCTTGGTCGGGGTCGTGGCCCACACTCCTCGATTCGTGGAATATGTCGGTGAACAATGGCAACCAGTATGTGCTCCAACGCTCTGAGCTCGCATTGGGTGGGGATACGCCTTACACGCTGGATGCCTGCTTCGGCACGCCCGGCAACATCGAGGCGAGCGGCGTGCCGCAGTTTATCGCATCGGCCACCATCGTCGCCAACGCCGAGCTGCTCGCACGCGCCGAGGTTAATGCCACTGCCGCAAACGTTGCGCCTGTCGTGCGCGATTGGGATCAAGCGGTCACGCGCATTGAGCTCGAGGCGGATGCAGAGAGCGACGACACGGGACAGGTCGAGCATTTCGTCCACGCACTGATAGAGAACGACGAAAACGCCGCGCCGATGTATGCGTACACCCATATCAGGCAGGCGAAGGACGCCGTTGCGGACCCCAACGCCAATTCTGCTGGTGTATCGGAGGACGAGCGTGGCGGCATCAAGCCCTCGAGCGACAACGTGCTGTTTACTGGCGTGCTCAGCGAAGCTCACATGAAGCTGGCAATGATCGCCGGCGTAGAATGCCTGTTCCGTATCGCCTCGGTGCGCTACGGCGACAATGGCCGCTCGCGCCTAGTGGTGCACACAAAGGCAAACGGCACGTGGTCCGCTCCCACGCCCGTGGACTTCCCCTTGGCTTTGGCGAGGGCGACGTGGAGCGCGACGGCATATTCGATTACGACTTCGACGTAGTGGAATATACGGACGGAAGAGAAAACCAGGACGCTTACGTGCTGCTGGTCTCGGGCGAGCGCCCCGACGGCGACAACACCTTTTTCGATGCGGCGAGCACATCCGGCATACTGTCCGTTGTGCGCCTGCGCATAAGTAATAGCGAAGTTCGCGTGATATCGCACACGTCGTGGCGCAGCATCTCGCGCGGCCGCCTGCAAGAGGATGGCCACCATTGCCTGCAGTGCCCGCGCATCACGGTGGGCAAGACGCTGGCCGACGGGCGTCTGTCGGGCGCTTACCTCCACCGCCGCGGGACCACCGCAGAAAAGGCGCTCGGCAGCGAGGCTGAGGTTGCGCTGGAGTGCTTTACCCTGTGGTCGGACGATTTGGGCGACAGCCTGACGTTCCGCCAAGTTCTCCGCTTTCCGCAGGCACCGTCGAGTATCGAGCTGGGCGAGCCCGAGAATATCAACGGCAAAATGGTGGTGCCCGTTGCGTACGAGACCGCAGACGGTTGCGGCTGCGCATCGTACGCCGTGATCGGCCAGTCTATCGCGGGCTGGGGCGTTATGTCACCAGACGCCGCGGTGCCCCGTGCGGTGCCGTGGCCAAAACATTCGGGCTTTTTGGCAACCGTCAACGAGCAACTGCAGCATATTACTTGGACGCGAGGCGCATCGGCATTTGCAACGCAGCCCGTGGGTGCCGCAGGCTGTGGCCCGGCATCGTTTAGCGTAAGCGACAACGGCCGGTGCGTGATGTACGTAGAGAACACCGACGGCAAGGTGGGACAGGCCTACGACGAAGAAGGCAACCCGGTAGCAGTGATGGGCAAGCACTTCCGCATCTTCGCCAGCACCTTGGCAGGCGATCTTTTCACGGAGCCGTTTGTGATGTGCGAGCTGGACCATCCCGTCGATCAGATAACGACATTTTTGACGTCGGGAGGCATGCTCTCCGCGCTCGCCACGCACATCGTGAGCGCGGAGAAGAGCGAGGCAGAGCTGCACGGCATCGAAGTACCCTTGGTGGCGTGTGCCACTCCGACGGGCGCGGTCGCTACCTCGGGCGCGGTGGTGCCCGGAGCAGCAGGCGAATCCTTCATGGTCACGGTGCGAAACGACGGCAACACCTTGCTGACCGCCGGCACGATCGATCTGTACCGAGAGGGCTCCAGCCAGCCGTTCTCCAGCGCATCCATCGGATTCGGAGCGAACGCACGCATGGCTTCGATCTACGATCCAGAGCTTGCCGAGGACGCTTCGGCCAACGACATGGCACACGTGAAGTACGCGCTCGAGACGCTGGGCGCACGTTTTGCAACGCACCCGCTGGTAGCCGACAACGGCAACGCCGTGCTGGCACCGGGTTGCACGGCACAGTTCCGCATGAGCTTCGCCATCCCCGAGAGCTGGAGCGACGAAGTGGGCAAACGCGTAACGCTGTATGCGAAGGCGCGGAATCTGGTGGCGCTCGATCCCGTGACGCTCGAGGAAATTCGACCGGGCGCAAACTCGGCGCTGGGTGCCGTGCTGCACGAGCTTCACGTGTCCGATGCGGCATGCGAACGCTCGGAAGTGCAGGTCGGCGTATGCGACAGCGCGGATACGGCAGGACTTCACGACGCCCCGATGACGGTAGACGGCGATGGTGGCTCGAGTGGCGGCGGTACTGACGAGGGCGACGGCTCCGGCGGAAGCAGCTCCGGCAGTGGCAAGGACCACGGCAATAACAAGCGCCCCGGAAAAGCGGGCGCGCTTGCGGGCACGGGCGATGTCAACGCTCCCCTTACGGCAGCCGCTGCAGCACTCGCAGCGGCAGGCGCCGGCCTCGTCGCCTACAGTGCCCGCCGCACGGCGCTCGAAACCGACACCGCCAATGAGGTCAATTCTGATAAGCGTCGATAGCTTCTAGTTACTTTTGTGAGAGACGCCGACTCGGCTCATCGAACATCAAAATGGGCTGGTTCTGAATACCCAGAGCCAGCCTATTGCGCATTAGTTATCGTCAATGGAGTCGAGTTCTGCCTCGAGCTTGGCACGGCGTCTTTTCGCCGTGAAAAACGTTGCGCACAGGGCAGCAAACGTGGCCGCGAAAATCGTCGCACCGCAGAACACGCCCGTGGCCAGGTTCGCCAACCAAAAGACGCTTTCGAGCGGTACGATCTGCGCCTCAGCGATACAGCGCATTGCAGCAATAACAAGCGCGAACGCGGCGCCGCTAAGGCCGCTGACAAGCAGGAAATATCCAACAGGAAGATGCTCGGTTTGCCCAAAACGATTGGTATCGACATAGCCCTTCCGCGTTTGCAGTCCTGCGCAAATCAACATCACAAGAATGAGCCACAAATACATGGCTGCCTCGAACGGCGTTGCAAAGCCATGCGGCATTTCACTGGCGTCGCTGTGAACCCACGCAACCTGTCGAGCTATAAACTGGTAGAAAAAGATCATCAACATGCCAAACGAAAGCAGCACGAAACCAATCTTGTAGATCTTTGCGCTTTCCGCCTCCAGGCGCTCGTCCTTTGGGCCGGCATATTCACGCCACTTTTGCACGATTTTCAGATCTTCAAATTTCATAGTGGACTCCTAAAGAGCGTTAGGGTCGACGTCGATCCCGTCTTCCCAAAACAGATCGTTCAACGTAACGCGTAGCGCTTTGCAGATCGCCACACATAAATTGAGCGTGGGGTTGTAGCCGCCCGCCTCGATAAGGCCGATGGTCTGGCGCGTAACGCCCACGGCTTGGGCTAAATCGGCTTGCGAAAGGCCGGCCGCCGCGCGCGCCGCCTTCATGCGGAGGTTCTTTTTGCCCGGCATGGAGTTCCTTTCGTGGTAATGGACAGATATCCGTTGCAACATGACAGAAATATATTGCATCAATCAAATAATGTCAACTATATCTGTCATTATGGAAACCATGTTCGTCATTGCGCGCACGGTGCTCCGCTGTACCCGAAACCGCGCGAGGCACTGGCCCTACTCATTGAGCACCAAAAGGGCTGGCCCCGATAACTCGGAGCCAGCCCTGAGTCGCCTGACGTAAGAATCGCAGCGTTACTTGAGCTTCAGTGCCTCCATCATGGGCACGGCGGCGTCCCAATCGATCTTCCAGCCAATCGACACGCGGACGGTTTCACCCGTTGCGGGAGCCGTCGCAAACAGTGTATGGCCGTTGTCGGGACCGGTAAAGCGCAGCCACGTTATGCCGTTGTACTCGACCTGGTCGGTTGTTGTCTCCTTGCCTTCGTAGACCTGCTCTAGGCTTGCAACCTCTTCCTCCGGCGAGCGCGGGAAGATGCTGATGTTCAGGCGTCCTCCAGTCTCGTCGTGGAAGAAGTTTGCCTTTTCGCGCTCTTCGTCGGACGAATCCAGCGTGTACCCATCGGCGGCCTCGATGCTGTACGATGCGCAGTCGATGCCCGTTAAATCTGCCTTCTCGCCAGAATCGGCCACGCCGCCGGCCGCCTTGAACTCCTTGGTCTCGCATCCCGTGGTGTCAAAGTGCATGGCCTCATGATTCTTGGCGGGGGCGTAAGCGTCTACGAACTCGACAGTGATGGGCCCGTAGTACGCCGTCTTGGGCGCCCAGAAATATACGTACTCAACGGTCTCGCCCGGACCGATATCTGGCCTCTCGGAAAGGTCAATTCCCTTGTGCAGATCATCTGGGGCCTCGCTTGCAACGTAATCGAGCACGGCCGCCTTGCCGGAAGTAAACAACGGGTCGCCTGCCTCGATATCGCCCTGGGCAGCATGCACGTTAAAGGAACTGAACGTCCTGTTCTTTGTGTTGTTGTTGGTAATCTTGATGTGCAGGTAAAAGCCATCCTGCTTCTTGGCATCACCGCGATAGAACGTACCGTGGGCTGTCGACTCATAGGTTATACCGGCCACCTCGACTATCTGCGACTCATAGGCCTTGGGCTTCTCGGTCTTCTCCTGCACAGGCGCGCTGCCACCCGAGCCACTCGGCGCATTACCGCCGCAGCCGGCAAGCGTACACGCCAGCACGGCCGAAAGCGTCACGGTGGGAATTCCCAACAGCAGCTTCTTCGTCATGGGCTTCATCATCCTCACCGCTCCTTTCGCTTGCAGCTCGTCCGTTGCCCGAGTCGCAAGTCGACTCCGTGGCATCGGCTTCCACTATGAGCGTATGACGAAACGCGGCGCCGGCGAAGTGACCCACGGCCCAAATAACGACCCGACAGCGTTCCTTATGGGCCAAAGGGACTCGCACACGCACGCCCGTGGCCCATAAAACGAGACGCTTGTCCCAATGTTCGATTCGATCCAACAATCCGCACGATACGTTTTCGACAACGTATCCAACCGCAAACGCAGCAAGACGCATTCGGCCGCCTTCAAACTTACTCGGACAGAACCGAGTCGGTTTTGTCCGAGTAAACGCTGTTCCACCAAATTCCGAACGATTGTTCGATGGATTTCGTGTTGGTTGGAATCGCCCAAGGGCTGGGCTATGCTACCTTGACTATCTATATGACTTAAACGCAGCAAAGGAGCACCGAGAGAGCGAGTATGGCAAAAAACACCGCAAACTATGGTAACGACAGTATCCGCCAGCTCAAGGACGAGGAACGCGTACGCCTGCGCCCCGCCGTCATCTTTGGCTCGGACGGACTCGATGGCTGTGCACACGCTGCCTTCGAGATCCTGTCCAACGCCGTTGACGAGGCGCGCCAGGGCTACGGCAAGCTCATCACCCTTACCGCCTTTCGCGATGGCTCCATTCAGGTAGAGGACAACGGCCGCGGCTGCCCGCTCGACTGGAACCCTTCCGAGAAGCGCTTTAACTGGGAGCTCGTCTTTTGCGAGCTCTACGCCGGCGGCAAATACAACAACAACCAAGGCGGCGACTACGACTTCTCGCTCGGTACCAACGGCTTGGGTTCGTGCGCGACCCAGTATGCCTCCGAGTACATGGATGTCACGGTTTGGCGCGACGGCAACAAATACTCCCTGCACTTTAAGAAGGGCAAGGTCGTCGGCGCCAAGAAGAAGGCACTCGAGATTGAGCCCAGCAATGAGGACCGTACCGGCACCACCATCAAGTGGCGCCCCGATCTTGAGGTCTTTACCTCGATCAGCATCCCCCACGATTGGTATCGCGAGACCATGCGCCGCCAGGCCGTGGTCAACGCCAACGTGACCTTCCGTCTGCGCATCGAGGGCGACGATGGCGAGTTTTCCGAAGAGGACTTTTGCTACCCCAAGGGCATCGAGGACTATGTGCTCGAGAAGGTCGGTACCGACTACCTCACCGAGCCCTTCTTTATCGAGGCTGACCGTCGCGGTCGCGATCGCGAGGACCTGCCCGACTACAACGTAAAGATCACCGCGTGCATGTGCTTCTCGCGCACCTTCATGATGCAGGAGTACTACCACAACTCATCGTGGCTCGAGAACGGCGGTTCGCCCGAGAAGGCCGCCCGTAGCGCTCTGACCAGCGCCATCGATGCTTACATTAAGCAACAGGGCAAGTACAACAAAAACGAGAGCGGCATTAAGTGGCAAGACGTCCAGGACTGTCTGGTGCTGGTAACCAACTGCTTCTCCACCCAGACGTCCTACGAGAACCAGACCAAGAAGGCCATCAATAACCGCTTTATCCAGCAGGCCATGACTGCCTTCTTTAAGGAGCGCCTCTCGACCTACCTGATCGAGAACAAGGACGCCGCCAATAAGATCATGGAGCAGGTGCTCATCAACAAGCGCTCGCGCGAGAACGCCGAGAAGACGCGCCAGAGCATCAAGACCAACCTGCAGCAGAAGACCGACATGGCCAACCGCGTGCAGAAGTTCATCGATTGCCGCTCCAAGGACAAGAGCCGACGCGAGATCTACATCGTAGAGGGCGACTCGGCAGCAGGCGCCATTCGCACCTCGCGCGATGCCGAGTTCCAGGGCGTTATGCCCGTCCGCGGTAAGATCCTCAACTGCCTAAAGGAGGACTACCCGCGCATCTTTAAGTCCGACATCATCATGGACCTTATGCGTGTGCTGGGCTGCGGTGTGGAGATCAAGGACAAGCGCATCAAGAACCTGGGCGCCTTTGACCTGGACAACCTCAACTGGAACAAGGTCATCATCTGTACGGACGCCGACGTCGACGGTTATCACATCCGCACGCTCGTGCTCACCATGCTCTACCGCCTGGTGCCCACACTTATCGACGAGGGTTACGTGTATATCGCCGAGTCGCCGCTCTACGAGATCAACTGCAAAGAGAAGACCTACTTTGCCTACACCGAGCTCGAGAAGAACGGCATCCTTAAGGAGATCGGCGACCAAAAGTGCTCGATCAACCGCTCCAAGGGTCTTGGTGAGAACGATCCGGACATGATGTGGCTCACCACCATGAACCCCGAGACGCGCCGCCTGATCAAGGTGGAGCCCGAGGACGTCACCAAGATGGAAACCATGTTCAACCTTTTGCTTGGCAACGACGAGGCAGGCCGCAAGCGCCATATCTCCGAGCACGGCAAGGAATACCTGGACCAGCTGGACCTGCAGTAGCAGCAAATCGATAACGACGGCCCATAAGAAGTTCAAGAGGAAATCGTGGCAAAGAAGAAGACGAAGAACCAGCCAAAGAAAAAGCAGGTCAACGCCGAAAACGTCATCGGCCTGCACTCCGAGGTCACCGACCAGCCGATCACGCAGACGCTCGAGGTCAACTACATGCCCTACGCCATGAGCGTCAACGTCTCGCGTGCGTTCCCCGAGATCGACGGCTTTAAGCCCTCGCACCGCAAGCTGCTCTACACCATGTACAAGATGGGTCTGCTCAAGGGCGAGCGCCAGAAGAGCGCCAACATCGTGGGCCAGACCATGAAGCTCAACCCGCACGGCGATGCCGCGATCTACGAGACGATGGTGCGCCTGGCGACGGGCAACGAAGCGCTGCTTGCGCCCTTCGTGGAGTCGAAGGGCAACTTTGGCAAGTACTATTCGGGCGACCTGAGCTACGCCGCCTCGCGTTATACCGAAGCCAAGCTCTCCCCCATCAGCGCCGAGATCTTCAAGGACATCGACAAGGACCCGGTCGACTTCGTTGACAGCTACGACGGTGCCATGAAGGAGCCGCGCCTGCTGCCCACCACGTTCCCCAATATCCTCGTCTCGGCCAACAAGGGCATCGGCGTCGCCATGGCGTCCGACATCTGCGGTTTCAACCTCAACGAGGTCTGCACCGCCACCATGCACTACCTGCAGGATCCCGACTGCGACCTGCTCGAGTACATGCCCATGCCCGACTTCTCGACCGGCGGCGAAATTATCTACCGCCGCGAGGAGATGGAAAAGATTATCGAGACCGGCCTTGGCAGCTTCCAGATCCGCTCCCGCTGGCGCTGGATTCCCGAAGAGCGCATCATCGAGGTCTACGAGATCCCCTACACCACCAAGACCGATGTCATCATCGAACGCATCGTCAAGCTCTCCAAAGAGGGCAAGGTCAAGGAGATCGCTGACATCCGCGACGAGACCGACCTCTCGGGTCTGCGTATCGCTATCGACCTTAAGCGCGGCGTCGACCCCGACAAGCTCATGGCCAAGCTCTATCGCTCGACCACGCTGCAGGATTCGTTCTCGTGCAACTTCAACGTGCTCGTCGACGGCTATCCCCGTGTTATGGGCGTGCGCCAGATTCTGCACGAGTGGGTCAAGTGGCGTATTGAGTCCACGCGTCGCCGCATTAACTTTGACCTGGGTAAAAAGTCCGAGCGCCTGCACCTGCTGCACGGCCTCGAGGCGATTTTGCTCGACATCGACAAGGCCATCGCCATCATCCGCGGCACCAAGCTCGAGGCCGAGGTCGTGCCCAACCTTATGAAGGGCTTCGACATCGACGAGACGCAGGCGGAATTTGTTGCCGAGCTCAAGCTCCGCAACATCAACGAGGAGTACATCCTCAACCGCACCAAGGACATTGCCAAGCTTGAGGGCGAGATTGCCGAGCTTGAGGAGATCCTCTCCAGCGAGGAGAACATCAAGAAGGTCATCAGCGACGAGCTGGCCGCAGTCAACAAGAAGTACGTGATGCCGCGTCGCACGGGCAGGATCGAGCCCCATGAGGTTATCGAGGTAAGCTTGGAGCCCGAGGTCGAGGAGTACCCAGTGACCATCATGCTCTCGCGCGATGGCTACCTTAAGAAGATGACGGACCGCGTGCTCAAGAAGGCGACCACGCTCAAGTACAAAGACGGCGACAAACCCTTTATCGAGTTCCCGTCCTCCAACACCCACGAGTTGCTGGTCTTTACCAACAAGAGCCAGGTGTACAAGTGCAAGGTTGCGGCGTTTGAGGATACCAAGTCGGCCCAGCTGGGCTCGTATCTGCCCACCGACCTCGAGATGGAGCCCGACGAGAGCGTCATCTGGGTCATCGACCCCGAGGACTATAAGGCCGACGTGCTGTTTGTCTTTGAGAACGGCCGCGTGGTGCGCGTCGCGCTTTCTGGATACGTCACCAAGACCAACCGCAAACGCCTCAAGAACGCCATCTACGGCGGCAGCAAGCTGCTGTATGCCCAGGTGCTCAAGGAAGACCGCGACATCGCATTGGTCTCGAGCGACTACCGCCTGATGAACTTCAACACGTCGCTGCTCAAGACCAAGACGACCACCAACACGCAGGGTGTCCAGGCCTTTACCGCCAAGAAGGGCCGCTCGGTCACCACCGTCGGCACGACCGAGGAGATCCTTGGCGCCGGCGTCTCGGCCGAGAAGTTCACCGCGCAGAGTCTGCCCTCCGCCGGTGCCCTCATGAAAGAAAACGACATGCCGAGTCTGTTTGACTAGGACGACGGCAGAACCGCCATAAGCTCTCAAAACGGTGGGGCCCGGAGCGCAGCAACATCGCGCTCCGGGTCCCACTCGCTGCAACGTAGTCGGAATAATAGGAATCCCCGTTTTTCACTCCTGCAATCCCGCGGCACAAGACATGTTAAACCGTTAGCAAAACTTGCAAAAATTAGCAAAACTTGCAAAGGAGCTACCATGGAGTACAGCAAATGTCTCCGCCATGCCAGGCATGCTCGAAGATATTATCGAGCGAACCAAAGAAGCCGCAGATAGCTACCTCTCACAGCCTCACGCGCGCAAAAACGGTGTTCAAATTGGCCCAGTGGGCATCGATTGGACATATGCTCAAGAGGCTCAGGGCAACTGGCGCACGCGCATGAATGGCATCTTTAAGCAACTCGAAAAACATGACATCGGACTTCTCATCACCATCGATGAAGTCACCGTCGATCTCGAAGAAATGCTTCAATTTGCCTCTGTTTACCAGCACTTTGTACGCGAAGGTAAAAAAGTTGCACTACTCATGGCAGGACTGCCCTACAAAGTATCGGCGTTGCTGCGCAACGATTCCGTCTCGTTCCTCAGGCGTTCCCAATATCATCAGTTGGGACGAATCACTGACGTTGAAATTGCAAACGCATTCCGCAAAACCGTTGAGGCCGGAGGCCGCTCAATCACACCAGAAGCGCTCGAGGATGCTGTGAAGGCCGTCGACGGATTCCCCTACATGATGCAGCTCGTCGGATATCGCACTTGGGATGTTTCGGAGAGCTCGCCCAAAATCAGCGCATCTGATGTCCAACAGGGTTCTCTGCTTGCCCGCATGGAACTGCGCGATCGCATTCTCGAAACGACCTATCGGGAGCTTTCCGATAAAGACATTGAGTTTTTACTCGCGATGCTGCCCGATTCTGGCCCCAGCAGGGTCTCAGAAATTGCCAAGCGTATGGGCGTCGCCAGCAACTATGCAAGCCAATACAAGCGCCGCCTCCTCGAGGACGGCGTCATCGGAGAGCGCGGGCGTGGTCTCGTTGGCTTCGACATCCCCGCGTTCAGGGAATTCTTGAACGAGAAGGCGTTTTAGCACACCGGAATTGTCCGCTGGAGCATCGTTGCATGGCAATCAGCATTCCTCTCGGTAAGGACAGCAAGCATTTCCACCAACACCGATTGCCATGCGTTCTTCTTGCCCTTAGGCCAACTTGCGAGCGAGCTCTCGCACCTCTTCCAACTTGGGCGACGATGCCATGCTGTCGCGCTCGGTCATACCGCTGATGGTGACAATGCCCTGGTCCTCCCACTTGCAGTACGCGCAGGTTGACTTGTACATAGCAATCGCCGCATCATAGACGCCCTCGCTATGGCTATCGAGCAAAAGGGCCGTCTTGGTGAATGGGAAGCCCGTAGCACCGAAGGCGTACAGGCGGTCGATGGCGGCTTTCTCCTGCGCAGTGATATCAAACCAGTAGATAGGCGAAGCGAAGACAACCATATCGGCGCCTTTCAGCGACTCGATCACGTCGGCCATGTCATCCTTCTGCACGCAAGTGCCCTCGTGGGCGAAGCAGTACTGGCATCCCAAGCAGCCGGCGATCTTTTTGCTGGCAACGCGGATGACCTCGACCGTATTGCCGCCCCCACGCGCGGTCTCGGCAAACGCCTCGACCATGGTGTCGGTATTGGCGCCCTTACGCGGGCTACCACTCAATACAACGATTTTCATAGGATTCCCTCTCCTTCATGCTGCAGGCGCGCAACATATTAGTTTGTTTTAACCTAAACGTATGGAGTTATTCAATCGCCTCGTTTCAGCTACTCCCACTCTTTAGAAGAATCGTTGCTGGAGACTTGGCATTGAATCAAGGCACGCCTTATTTCAGATATTCCTCAAAGAATGCCTTCAGCTTTCCAAACGGAATGATGTCCATCTGATCGTAAAGGTCGGTGTGGTTGGCACCGGGGATAATGAGCAATTCCTTGTTGTCCCCAGTCAGCTTGCCGTACGCGGTTTCGCTGAAATAGCGGGAGTGCGCCTTCTCGCCATACACCAGCAGTACCGCAGAGCGAATTTCGCTGATGTATTGCAAAATCCGCATATTCAAAAACGACAGCGAGGACGTCATATTCCAGCCACCGTTGGAGTTCAGGCTGCGGGGATGGTAGCCTCGCGGAGTTTTGTAGTAGGCGTAATAGTCCGCTACAAACTGCGGCGCATCCTCCGGTAGTGGATCGACCACGCCGCCCGCTAGCGCATAGCTGCCGTTTTTATAGTCCTCGGTGCGCTGCGCGTTCAGCGCTTTCCGCTTTTCAAAGCGCGCCTGCTCGGAATCCTCGGCGTCAAAATAGCCGTTTGCGGTCACGCGGGTCATATCGTACATGGTCATAGCCGCGGTAGCTTTGATACGGGTGTCGATGGCCGCCGCATTGACTGCCATGCCGCCCCAACCGCAGATACCGATAATGCCGATACGCTCCGGGTCAACGCTTTCCTGCACGGAGAGGAAATCCACCGCTGCGCAGAAGTCCTCGGTGTTGATGTCCGGGGATGCCACATAGCGGGGCGTGCCGCCGCTCTCGCCGGTATAGGACGGGTCGAAGGCAATTGCGAAAAAGCCCAGCTCCGCCATTTTCTGCGCGTACAGACCGGAGGACTGCTCCTTCACCGCGCCAAACGGGCCGCTGACGGCGATGGCGGGCAGCTTGCCTTCCGCGTTCTTAGGCACGTACACGTCGGCAGCCAGCGTGATGCCGTAGCGGTTGTGGAAGGTCGCCTTGCTGTGCTCAACCTTGTCGTTTTTGGGGAACACCTTGTCCCATTCCTGCGTCAGTTTCAACTGCTCCATGCCTAAGCCTCCTTGTCGGTCGCTTTAAGGTATTGCTCGTCGATCACGGGCTCCAACCACTCATTGGAAGCCTCCTCGCCCGGAACCTCCACCGCGAGATGGGAGAACCAGCTCTCGGGCGCGGCTCCGTGCCAATGTTTCACACCCGGGGCGATGTTGACCACGTCGCCAGGGCGCAGCTCCTGTGCCGATTTGCCCCATTCCTGGTAAAACCCTCGACCGGCCACGCAGACGAGAATCTGTCCGCCACCGCTTTTGGCGTGATGGACGTGCCAGTTGTTGCGGCAGCCGGGCTCGAACGTAACGTTGTAGACGCCGACCTGTTCGGTGGAAAGGGGCGCGAGGTAGCTTTGCCCGATAAAGTACTTCGCAAATGCGTCGTTGGGGGCACCGATGGGAAAAGCCATCTCGTTTTGGTGTCGGGCCTTTGCGTCGGTGCCGTCGCCCTCGTCCGCCCAGACCTCCTTCGCCATGCGGAAGGCCGCCCATGCCTTGGGCCATCCCGCATAAAACGCCGCGTGCGTAAGGATTTCCGCTATCTCCGTCCTAGTCACGCCATTGTTCCTTGCGGACATCAGATGGTATTGGAACGAAGAGTCCGTCAGTCCCTGCGCCATCAGGGCCACCACCGTCACCACGCTGCGGTCTCGAAGGGAAAGCCCGTCTTCTCGGCTCCACACCTCGCCGAACAGCACATCGTCATTGAGCTGTGCAAATTTGGGGGCAAAGTCCCCCAGGGCATCCCTGCCCGCCGTCTGCTTAATTGCCATGATCGGTTTCCTCCTATCGATGGTTCTGGACACGAATCTGCCCCCACGCGGTTAAGTAGCCCGCCTAGATTTCCATGCCCATTCGTTGCGCCTGTTCCAGAGCGGGATGCCCGGCGATATCGCCCACACCGTTCACGCCGCCGGCGAAAACCGTTTTGCCCATTACGGACCACCCCTTGCGCTGCCGATTTGTATTGACGAGAATGAAGGTAATACCTAAACCTGACTTTAGGTCAAGGAATGAATTCGAGATTTATCCGGAGGGGCCATGTACACAATCGGACAGGTGGCGGAAATGTTCGGCTTGCCCGCCTCAACGCTGCGGTATTACGACAAGCAGGGATTGTTCCCGGGGCTGGAGCGGACGTCCGGCATTCGCCGATTCGGCGATACGGAACTCGAGGCGCTTCGGGTCATCGAATGCCTGAAGAAGGCGGGAATGGAGATCAAGGACATCCGTCTGTTCATGAAATGGTGTGCAGAGGGTCCATCAACATACCCCCAGCGCAAGGCCATGTTCGAGGAGCGGAAGGCCCACATGGAGTCGGAGATCGCGAAGATGAACCGTGCCCTGGACATGTTGAAGTTCAAATGCTGGTACTACGAGCAAGCGATTCAAGATGGCAGCGAGGATAGGCTGGAGACGCTGATTCCCGACAATTTGCCGGAAGAAATCAAAGGCGCCTACGAAAACGCACACGCTCGATAAAGCCGTTCGCTATCCATGGGACTCTGGCAAGGAGCTCCTTCCGAACAGAACGAAAAAGAAAGCCTCCGAACCAAAAGGTCCGGAGGCTGTTATTTCCGCTATTCCCACTCGGCAATAGGAGTCACTGGCCAAAAGTTTGTCAACATCAAAACAAGTCCTCAATCTATCGATTCTACGTGAGGCAATGGTCCTCATTTGATGCCCGCACTGTTTGCGCACTAGGGAGCAAAAGAATCTGGCCGCCGCTCAAATAAGATCACCGCCATCTTGCATAAACGACGCCATGTTAAGGTGCCTGACGCCATCCCTCTCCTGCAATAGAGGATCAAGCGTGAACAAGTAGCGCGGATACCCATCCCTGATGTGGCCGAACGGCCTGTACTCGCGCTCCTCGACGCCTCTGTCGGCAATCGACATAGAGACCTGGATGTAGGCGTAAGCATTGCGCCTACGAGCGATGAAGTCACACTCGAGCTTCCCAATACGGCCCACAGAAAGCTCGTACCCGCGCGGTGCAAGATAGAGGTAGATCTTCACGTCGGTATATACGCTGTTAGCGCCGGGCGATTTTAGCCGCTAATAGTCAAACGATTTTGACCAATCCCG
>OBXK01000392.1_pt1 | contig 18520 bp, 22 predicted proteins | sample 1501371 | NCBI WGS metagenome assembly OBXK01 (sample SAMEA2580154, study PRJEB22360) | human gut metagenome | biome: human gut; feature: human-associated habitat; material: faeces | place: Denmark | collected 2008/2010
GCTTATTTATATAAAAGATTTATCATTTACCAACATAAATAAACGATATAAATATATTTATATTTTCCTGCCGCACCTCAACTCTTTGCGCCCGCGCAATATCCCCCCTGCTGCCATCAAGTAATCTTCAATGAGTACTATTTAAATCATTTACGACAACCTCGTCGTTTATCCTCGCATTTTTCAGGGATGTTGACTATGCGCGCTAATATAAAAAGCTTACCCCAACGGATATTTCTTTACGCTGCCGTGTGTATCCTTGCGATTACCATGCTTAATTACCTCAGCGACTCGTTAATTCATCGTATACCTACAACATCATCCATGCTTTTTCCTGTACTGACGATTTCGCTGATGACTTTTCATATTATGATTGCCTGTTTTATGGGAATGAAATATCTGTGCGATAAAAAACGGCTGTACCTGGTTCCGATTACCTTCGCCTTTGCCTGCTCGGCCATGCTGATGCTGGGAACGATAGGCAGCTATCCCGACTGGTTGATTTGCGGACAGGGTCGCGCCATTAACCAAAATGACGCGCTGATTTTTTATTTTTTCCGCAACGTGATGATGGCCATTTTATTTATAACATCGATTGTTTTATACCGTTTTCGCAACATCACCCTCAGCTCAGGTAAAATTCACCGAACGGTACTGACAGGTTGCTTTGTTTTTATTGCCGCAGTGCTTATATTATCGTGGATTCATTCCAGCAACTCCCCGCTGCTGAGTATTGAATTCCTTGACAATCTGACCTACACTTTTACGCCGCTGTGGCATAATCGTATTGGCTGGTTATTAATTGTCATATGGTCAGTAACGCTGATTTTACTGATTAGCCTGACTCAATTGCGTAATATATTCTGGTACAGCGGGGCCTTTTTTTGTACCGCCTATATATTTACGTTAATGGTTCTACTCTCAACCGCAGGTGATAGCAGTCACGCCTGGAACCAGGCGCGATTCTTTGAAACGCTTAGCACCCTGTTTCTGATTTTAGTCCTGCTGTGCGATGTTTTTATGCTCTATCGCGAATCGAACGAAAGATACGTCCGCTCTTACCAGAACTCGATTCGCGATCCCCTGACCCGGCTGTATAACCGCAGCTATTTTTATGACACCCTGAATCAACGATTGCCGAAGGTTTCCGCTTCACAACCGCTATCGGTGATCGTCTGCGACCTCGATCGCTTCAAGCGCATCAACGACACCTACGGTCACGTGCAGGGCGATAAGGTGATCCAATTTGCTGCCAGCGTGTTGCAGAACAACGTGCGCCAGGACGACGCCGCCGCGCGTATCGGCGGGGAAGAGTTTGCCCTGCTGCTGGTCAATATCGGCGCAAAGGAAGCGCTGGCTGTCGCCGAACGCATCCGCCTCTCCGTCAGCGAGAAGCAGGAAGGATTACCCGAAAGAATGACTATCAGCATGGGGGTTTTCACGACGCAGGATACGCGTGTTTCGGCAGAAGAGTGCGTTAAGCGCGCGGATACCGCGATGTACGAGGCGAAAAACAGCGGTCGTAACCGCGTTGTGGTCTGGCATGAATAGATAAAAAAGAGGCCTTGAGTTTCTTCAAGGCCCCGTTAAGGTCAATCTTTTGCCTGGAGATCGAGGATGTTGTGTTCAAGTTTACGAATTAAATTAAGCAACGTTTCCACTTCTTCTCTGGAAACGCCTGCCAGAATCTCATCACGCGTTTTGCCAATAACCTCTTCCATTTCATTGATCAGAGGCTCGGCCTTTTCCGTAAGCTTGATACGTTTTGCCCGCCGATCGTTTGCACAGGTCTGGCGAGAAATAAGCCCTTTCTCCTCCAGCTGGTCGAGCGTGCGAACCAGCGACGGCTGCTCAATACCAATGGCTTTCGCCAGCTGAATCTGCGACTGTTCAGGCGGCAGCTGGTGAATGTTATGCAGCGTGACCCAGTGCGTCTGCGTTAACTCCAGAGGTTTCAGGCGATGGTCGATTAGCGCGCGCCAGACGCGTACCAAACGTGCCAGATCAGAACCAAGTGGCGATTCCAATTTCATCTCCTTATAATTAGCTTGCTAAGTTATTATACTGATTTTAGAATAGTGTGCAGCATTTAAATTACCAAAACAAATGAATTACCTGATTCACTAGAATCAGAACAATGATTTACAATGTGAATAATCGCATCACCTGAACATTCTTCCTGCAACGGCAAAGGATTTTTGCTTGTGAAACTGAGTCTTAACACTGCCGGATTGTCGCTCCAGGACCTGGTGTTCGGCGCTTCTGTCTATTTCCCTCCTGTCTTTAAAGCGGTTCTGCTGGGCTTTTTTATCTGGCTGATTGTCCATCGCCAGCTGCGGGACTGGATGTACGCAGGCGAGATCTGGCATCCCCTGTTAATGGACCTCTCCTTCTTTGCGCTCTCCGTCTGTCTGGCGCTGGTTTTACTGACTATCTGGTAATGTTCATTCCATGAAGAAACTAAAATACTTATCCACGCTGCTGGTCGCCGCGCTGGCCATTATTGCCGCCTGGCTGGTCTGGAATTACTACACGCAATCCCCGTGGACCCGCGACGGCAAGGTGCGCGCCGAACAGGTTGGCGTTACGCCGCAGGTTTCCGGCAGCATCCTGCAGCTAAACGTGCGCGATAACCAGCTGGTGAAGGCCGGAGAGGTGCTGTTCAGAATCGACGACACGCCGTATAAAATTGCCCTGCTCAACGCCCGCGCGCAGCTCGCTAAAGCCAAAGCAGAAGTCGCCCGCGCGCAGGCGGAACAGAAAAAAGCCGCCAGCGATGCTAACCGCCGGCGTCATCTTTCCCAGAATTTCATCTCAGCAGAAGATTTAGAAAACGCCAATACCGCGCTGAATACCGCGACGACCAACCTCGAAGCCGCTAAGGCGGTGGTTGGCGTGGCGCAGGCCACGCTCGATCATGCCCAATGGCAGCTCACGCAGACGGAAATCAAAGCGCCGGTTGACGGCTGGGTCACCAATCTCTCGACCCGCGTTGGCGACTACGCCGCCGTTGGCCACCCGGTTTTCGCCCTCGTCGACAGCCACTCCTTCTACGTGGTGGGTTATTTTGAAGAAACGAAACTGCGTCATATTCGTCCCGGCGATAGCGCGCAGATTATTCTTTATAGCAGCAAGCAAAAGTTACAGGGTCACGTTGGCAGCATCGGACGCGCGATAGTCGACCAGAGCGTGGAGAGCAGCGGCGGGCTAGTGGCGAATATTAAACCGAATATTCCCTGGGTCCGCCTTGCTCAGCGCGTCCCGGTACGCATTGAGTTTGACCATCTGCCGCCGGATACCACCCTGGTCTCCGGTACCACCTGTACCGTTGCCATCGGCGCGCAGTAATGAAGCTGCAGGCCCTGTCGTGGCGCGCGCTCCCGTGGATTAAGGCCAGCCGTCCGCAGTGGCGCTATGCCCTGCGCAACGGGATTGCCATGTGCCTGGCGCTGAGCGTCGCCTACTGGCTGAATCTTGACGAACCCTACTGGGCAATGACCTCCGCCGCGGTGGTCAGCTTTCCCACCGTCGGCGGCGTGATCAGCAAAAGCTTCGGGCGTATTGCCGGCAGCCTGCTCGGCGCCTGCGCGGCGCTGCTGCTGGCCGGGCACACGCTCAACGATCCGTGGCTGTTTCTCTTCAGCATTTCAGCGTGGATAGCCCTCTGTACCTGGGCCTGCGCGATGTTCACCAATAACGTCGCCTACGCTTTCCAGCTCGCGGGCTATACCTGCGCGATCATCGCTTTTCCGGTTATCAATATCACTGACGCCAACGAACTGTGGACTATCGCCCAGTCGCGCGTCTGCGAGGTTATCGTCGGTATTTTGTGCGGCGGGCTGATGATGATGATTTTACCGAGCACGTCCGATGGCGCTACGCTGCTGACGGCGCTGAAAAACATGCACGCGCGCCTGCTGGAACACGCCAGCCTGCTGTGGGTGCCGGAAACCACCGATGCGATCCGCACCGCGCACGAGAGCGTGATTGGGCAAATCCTGACCATGAATTTGCTGCGTATCCAGGCCTTCTGGAGCCACTATCGCTTTCGTCGGCAAAACCCGCTGCTGAACTATCTGCTGCATCAGCAGCTGCGAATGACCAGCGTGATTTCGAGCCTGCGGCGGATGCTGCTCAACTGGCCCACCGCGCCCGCCCGCACCCGCGAGATTCTGGAGTCACTGCTTAACGAATTAGCGTATACAAACGCCGATGCCTTGAGCGTCGCCCGCATCATCGCCCCGCTGACGCCGCCCGCGGACGCTGATTACCGGCATATCGCCTTCTGGAAGCGTCTGCGCTACTTTTGTCGTCTCTACCTGGTGAGCAGCCGCTGGCTCACGCGCATCGAAAACGCCACCGCGGTGACTGAATTTAACGTGCCTTCCGCGCCAGCGCTGGCCCGCCATACCGACCAGGCCGAAGCCTTGTGGAACGGCGTTCGCACTTTCTGCGCGCTGGTAATGGTCGGCGCATGGGGAATTAGCACCCAGTGGCAGGCCTGCGCCGCAGCTCTGACCCTGGCGGCTATCTGCTGCGTCCTCTATTCGGTCTCTCCTTCGCCGTTTAAGTCCTTAACGCTGTTGATGCGCACCCTGATCCTGCTTTCGCTCTTTAGCTTTGTTGTGAAGTTTGGCCTGATGGTGCAGATCACCGATTTATGGCAGTTTCTGCTGTTCCTGTTTCCGCTGCTGACGACCATGCAGCTGCTGAAGCTACAGATGCCTAAGCTCGCCGGACTATGGGGTCAGCTGATTGTCTTTATGGGGTCGTTTATTTCGGTCACCAACCCGCCGGTCTACGACTACGCGTCGTTTCTTAACGATAATCTGGGGAAAATCATTGGCGTAGGCCTCGCCTGGCTGGCGTTCGCCATTATCAGCCCGGGTTCGGACGCGCGTAAAAGCCGCCGCCATATCCGTGCGTTACGGTGTCACTTTGCTGACCAGCTCAGCCGCCGCCCGCAGCACAGCGAGCACGAATTTGAATCGCTGGTTTACCACCATATTAGCCAGCTCAGCAATAGCCAGGATGCGCTGGCGCGCCGCTGGCTGCTGCGCTGGGGCGTGGTGTTGCTCAACTGTTCCCACGTGGTGTGGCAGCTGCGCGAGTGGGAAACCCGTTCCGACCCGCTATCCCAGGTGCGTGATTTATGTATCAGCCTGCTGCGGGATGTAATGAGCGAGCGCGGGGTACAGCAGCGTCCGCTCGCCTCTACGCTCCAGGAGCTGCAGCGCATCTGCGACGCGCTTAATCACCACCACCAGCCGGCGGCCAAAGAGCTGGCGGCGGTTATCTGGCGGCTGTGGTGCGCGCTGTCGCAGCTGGAGCAGGCGCCGATTGCCGGAACCCTGACGGAAAGAACTACTTAATCACGCCGCAGGCAAACCGCTCGCCGCCGCCGCCAAGGGGCTGCGGGCTATCGGACATATTGTCGCCCCCCACGTGAATCATCAGCGCCTTGCCTTTCACCTCATCCAGCGTTTTTAAACGCGGTGCCACTACCGGCTGGGTGGCTTTACCGTCGTTGTTGACCACCAGGAATGGCAGATCGCCGAGATGCCCGGCGCCGTCAGGACCTTCATGCTTTCCGGTTTTTTGCGGATCGTAGTGCCCGCCGGCTGCGCCAGCGGCGACGGCTTTGCCCCCTTTAATCGCGGGCTGGCAGCTGCCGTTGGCGTGGATATGGAAGCCGTGCTCGCCGGGAGGCAGCGCCTTCAGGTCTGGCGTAAACTCCAGACCTTTCTCGGTTTCGCTGATTTTAACGCTACCGATAGCCTGACCGACGCTCTGGCTGGTAACAAGATTGATATCGACGCTTTCACTGGCCGCCTGCGCGCCTGCGCACGCGGCCAGGGTAAGTATGGCGAGAATACATCGTTGCATAACACCTCCTTAATGGCTCTATCGCTACTAAGTGTAGGCCATTGCTGAGGTGTCGGTGTTTACGGAACGTCGTAGCCTAACGCCGCTTTACGAATGCGGAACCACTGCTGGCGGCTCATGTTTAGCTTTTCAGCAACCACCGCGGAGCGCACGCGCTCGATTTTGCCTGAGCCGATGATCGGCAACGGCTGCGATGGCAGACGCAGGATCCAGGCGTACACCACCTGCTCAATGCTCTCCGCATTTAGCTCCTGAGCAACGCGCGCCAGCTCATCGCGCAGCGGCTGGAAGCTGTCATCGTTAAATAAACGTCCGCCGCCGAGGCAGGACCAGGCCATCGGCCGGATACGCAGCTGCTGAAGCAGATCCAGCGTACCGTCCAGCAGCAGCGGCTGATGGACCGGGGAAATTTCCACCTGGTTGGTCGCGAGCGTAAACGGCAGGCGCGACTGCAGCAGGGTAAACTGGGCGGGAGTAAAGTTAGATACGCCGAAGTGGCGAACTTTGCCGCTATGGTGGAGGGCAAGGAACGCCTCCGCGACTTCATCCGCATCCATCAGCGGGTCCGGACGATGGATTAGCAGCAGATCAAGATGGTCGGTTGCCAGATTACGCAGCGACTGTTCGGCGCTGAGAACGATATGGTCGCGGTCGGTAATATAGTGGCCGATGGTGTTTTCCGCCCGCGCTTTAGTGGCTATCCCGCATTTGGTGACGATTTCCATCCGGCTGCGCAGATGCGGAGCCAGCTTTAGCGCTTCGCCAAACGCCGCCTCACAGCGATAGTCGCCGTAAATATCGGCGTGATCGATAGTGGTGACGCCCAGATCCAGGTGTTGCTCAACAAAGCTCACCAGCGCTTTCGCGGACATATTCCAGTCCATCAAACGCCAGTAGCCCATCACAAAACGAGAAAATTCCGGCCCCTGCGGAGCCATAGCAATACGCTGAACCATAACAGCTTCCTCAACAAAAATGTGCCCTGAGTATACGCAATTTTATGCTTAAAACAGTGAGGGTTGCTGCGGTTCTTCCGCACTATCCTGCTTAGCCGCGCGTAATTTGCGCAGCAGCCGCTGGCGACACAGACGCAGAACCTCCTGCTTTTGCGCATCGTTCATTTTCTGCCAGTTGAAACGCTCGTCGCGGCTGCGCATGCACCCCCGGCAGTAGCCACGTTCATCAGACTGACAAATCCCCCGGCACGGACTTTGCACCGGGAAGAACTCCAGTTGTTCAGCCACTTCGCCTCTCCTGCCGCTCATCTCTTTCTTTATTGAAGACGTTTCATTCGCCGTACGCAAATTTTGTTCATCGCCCTCTGCGCCAGGCGGCATTTTTAATTATGACTTGCATTAGACCAATCGGTCTATTACAGTGAGCGCTATGAACAAGCACAGTGAATGCAACACCCGCGAACATATCCTGGTTACCGGCGAGCAGCTCTGCATGCATCGGGGATTTACCGGCATGGGGCTGAGTGAACTGCTGAAAACAGCGGAAGTGCCGAAAGGCTCTTTCTATCACTACTTTCGCTCAAAAGAAGCCTTTGGCGTTGCGCTGCTCGAGCATCATTACGCCGGATACCTTCAGCGCCTGGTGGAGCATTTTGACCACGGTCAGGGAAACTACCGCGATCGCCTTTTGGCCTATTATCAGCATACGCTGACGCAATTTTGCCAGCAGGGCATTATTAGCGGCTGTCTGACGGTGAAGCTGTCGGCGGAGGTCTGCGATCTGTCGGAAGATATGCGCGCCGCGATGGATAAAGGCGCCAGCCAAATCATTATCCTGCTGGGCGATGCGCTGGAGAAAGGCCGTCAGGAAGGCAGCCTTGAGTTTGACGGCGACGCGTTCACCCTTTCCCAGGTGCTCTACTCCCTGTGGCTGGGGGCGAATCTGCAGGCCAAGATTACGCGTAGCGCGACGCCGCTGGAAAGCGCCCTTGCCCACGCTAAAAATATTATTGCTGCGCCTGGCGTTTAACAGGCGTTTTTATTTCATCAGTTTCAAGACGACCGGTCTACTCAGGAGTCATTATGTCAGAATCAAAGTTGTTTACCCCGTTGAAAGTAGGTGCGGTAACCGCGCCCAACCGCGTATTTATGGCTCCGCTGACGCGTCTGCGCAGCATTGAACCGGGCGATATCCCTACCCCGCTAATGGGTGAATACTACCGTCAGCGCGCCAGCTCCGGCCTGATTATTTCCGAAGCCACCCAGATCTCCGCTCAGGCTAAAGGCTACGCGGGCGCGCCTGGCCTGCACAGCCCGGAACAGATTGCCGCGTGGAAAAAAATCACCGCCGGCGTACACGCCGAAAACGGGCGTATTGCCGTTCAGCTGTGGCACACCGGGCGCATTTCGCACAGCAGCATCCAGCCGGGCGGCGCCGCCCCGGTGGCGCCGTCGGCCATTAGCGCGGGTACCCGTACCTCGCTGCGCGATGAAAACGGCCATGCTATTCGCGTCGACACCTCGATGCCGCGCGCGCTCAACACCGATGAGATCCCGGGGATCGTTGATGATTTCCGTCAGGCGGTAGGCAACGCCCGCGATGCCGGTTTTGATCTTGTCGAACTGCACTCCGCGCACGGCTACCTGCTGCACCAGTTCCTTTCCCCCTCTTCCAACCACCGTACTGACCAGTACGGCGGCAGCGTGGAAAACCGCGCGCGCCTGGTGCTGGAAGTGGTTGATGCGGCAAGTAAAGAGTGGAGCGCCGACCGTATCGGTATTCGCGTTTCGCCTATTGGCAGCTTCCAGAATGTCGATAACGGTGCGAATGAAGAGGCCGACGCGCTCTATCTGATCGAAGAGCTGGCCAAACGCGGCATCGCTTACCTGCATATGTCCGAGCCGGACTGGGCCGGCGGCCAGCCGTACAGCGATGAGTTCCGTCAGAAAGTGCGCGACCGTTTCCCCGGCGCCATTATCGGCGCTGGCGCCTACACGGTCGAAAAGGCAAACGATCTGATCGGTAAAGGCCTGATCGATGCCGTGGCCTTCGGCCGCGACTACATTGCCAACCCGGATCTGGTCGCGCGCCTGCAGAAAAAGGCCGCTCTGAATCCACAGCGTCCGGAAAGCTTCTACGGCGGCGGCGCGGAAGGCTATACCGATTACCCGACCCTGTAATCCCTCCATTGATAGCGGCGGGTTATCGCCGCTATACTCAACGCTCTGCTGTATCAACATAAACTGCATAGGGGACATTATGCGCTTACTTCACACCATGCTGCGCGTTGGCGACCTGCAACGTTCGATTGAGTTTTACACCAACGTGCTGGGCATGAAACTGCTGCGCACCAGCGAAAACACGGAGTATAAGTACTCGCTGGCATTCGTGGGTTACGGCGAAGAGAGCGATACCGCCGTGATTGAGCTGACCTACAACTGGGGCGTTGATAAGTACGATCTCGGCAGCGCTTATGGCCATATCGCGCTGAGCGTTGAAAACGCGGCGGAAGCCTGCGAGCGTATTCGCCAGAACGGCGGCAACGTGACGCGTGAAGCCGGTCCGGTGAAAGGCGGTACCACCGTTATCGCCTTCGTCGAAGATCCGGATGGTTATAAAATCGAACTGATCGAAGAGAAAGACGCCGGTAAAGGCCTCGGCAATTAATCTGCTCGGGCACCCGCGGTGCCCGCTGTTTTATCCCCCTGCCTGCTGCAAGGCGCGGCAAAATTTGCCATAATGCGCGCTACTTTTTTCCAGCTAAGAGAATCTGATGTCCGAGAACGTTCAACTTAATGGTCTGTGCGACCGTTTTCGCGGTTTTTATCCTGTGGTAATCGATGTTGAAACCGCCGGATTTAATGCCAAAACCGACGCCCTGCTGGAGATCGCCGCTATTACGTTGAAAATGGATGAAGAAGGCTGGCTGATGCCGGACGAAACGCTGCATTTTCATGTTGAACCTTTTGAGGGCGCCAACCTGCAGCCCGAAGCCCTGGCTTTTAACGGTATTAACCCCCACGACCCCGAACGCGGCGCGGTGAGCGAATACGATGCGCTGCACGCGATTTTCAAAATGGTCCGTAAAGGGATGAAAGAGAGCGACTGCAGCCGCGCGATCATGGTTGCGCATAACGCCACGTTCGATCACAGCTTTACCATGGCGGCGGCAGAGCGCGCAGGGCTGAAACGTAATCCGTTCCACCCGTTCGTCACCTTTGATACCGCGGCCCTGAGCGGCCTGGCGCTGGGGCAAACGGTGCTGTCGAAAGCCTGTATTGCCGCAGGGATGGCGTTTGATGGTACCCAGGCGCACTCCGCGCTATACGATACCGAACAAACCGCCCAGCTGTTCTGCGAAATCGTCAACCGCTGGAAGCGTCTCGGCGGCTGGCCATTACCGGTGGCCGAAGAATAAACGATAAAAAAAAGCGACTTCATCGGAAGTCGCTTTTTTAATAGCAGCAGAATTACTCCGCTTTCGGCTCGTCAGTTTTATACTTAGCGGCCGTTTCTTTGATCAGCTGCTGCAGTTCGCCGCGCTGATACATTTCAATCACAATGTCGCAGCCGCCGACCAGTTCGCCGTCTACCCACAGCTGCGGGAAGGTTGGCCAGTTAGCGTATTTTGGCAGCTCTGCGCGGATGTCCGGGTTTTGCAGGATATCGACGTAGGCAAAACGTTCGCCACAGGCGGAGAGCGCCTGAACGGCCTGCGCGGAGAAACCGCAGCTTGGCAGTTTCGGTGATCCTTTCATGTACAGCAGGATCGGGTTTTCAGCGATTTGATGTTGGATTTTTTCTAAAGTCGTGCTCATTGTCGTGCTTCCTCAAACTTCTCTACGGCAGTAATTTGTCATTGTAGCGCCCTGAACGCAGGACCGATAATAACATTTTTTTCACTTGCCACATTTTATCTTCTGTCGGCCAAAGTTGCCTCAAAAATATCATTTTATTGCTATACGCGGCAACGCGTTGCGCGTTTTTCATGCGTCAGGGGCGCTGACGGAAGCATTTTTTTGCAAATGTTAACCAAACGAGACTTTAGATACAAAAGAGTAGTAACTCTCCACGATTTTATGCTTTAGAATCGATGCGGTTTGTCATTCATCGTCAGGCATCTGTATATGTCTGTAATTTAATCAGGGGAGTGCTCAGTGGCGCGTCTTAATAAAATCGCGATTTCGCTCTGTGCATTACTTTTCACATCTATTTCACTTACGCCGCTGGCGCATGCTTCCGGGCATACGCACGCTTCGGCCACGCCAAAAGCGCATCCGGCCAAGGGCACGACCGCGGAGCGTAAGAAAAAAGCAGTCAATTCCAAAAGTAAAACCGCCGCCAAAACCCCCAGCAAGAAAACGTCGACCGCCAGCCGCAGCAAATCAACCGCGTCACGCCAGACCGCCAGCGTCACCAAAAAATGCGTCCTGCGCAAAGGCTATAAAAAACTGTGCGCCAGCTCGACAAGGTCAATAGCGGAAAGCAAGATGGCAACGGCGAGCGTGCAGAAAAAGTGCGTGGTGCGTAAAGGCTATAAAACCCGCTGCAAACCCATCGCCGATGAGCCGCAGTTGACTATCGCCGATGCGCATAAGGCGCGGGTACAAAAAGCGCAAAGCACCGCGATGTCAAAGCTGATGGATCAGATTGGTAAGCCCTATCGCTGGGGCGGTACTTCCCCGCGCACCGGGTTTGATTGTAGCGGCCTGGTCTATTACGCCTATAAAGATCTGGTTAAAATCCATATTCCACGCACCGCCAATGAGATGTATCACCTGCGCGACGCCCGTCCGGTGGATCGCGGCGAGCTGCAGAGCGGGGATCTCGTCTTTTTCCGCACCCGCGGGCGCGGGACTGCCGATCACGTCGGCGTTTACGTTGGCAACGGCAAATTTATCCAGTCTCCGCGCACCGGCCGCGATATTCAGATCACCTCATTAAGCGACGATTACTGGGTACGCCACTACGTCGGCGCGCGTCGCGTTATGACGCCGAAAACCATTCGCTAAATATGCCTTGCCGCTTGGGCGGCAGGGTAACTCTCTCTTTTGCCACATCTTTTAATTTGCTACTATTACCCTGCGTAATACATGGTTATTGCGCGTACAAACTATAAAAAGGAGAGTAGCAATGTCGTTCGAATTCAGAGAACGGCGTGCCACCATCCTCTAAGGCCTTCCTGCATAACCATTTGTATCACATACAGTAAATCACAGTGTAATGCTGATTGCCGAATCATAGAGGATCAAACCTATGGCAATCAACAGAAAAACCCAGTACCTGTACCAGTTGCGTGAGGGAACCTGGATGTTTCAGATCTTCATCCCCTCGTATCTGCGCCACCTCTTTAGCGGGAAAACCCTCTGGCGTCGGAGTACAGGAACTCGAGATTTAGCAAAAGCAGGAATATTTCGTGATCACCTGCTCCTTGAGTTCAATCAACTCAAAGAAAAATATCGAGAGGACACCAGTGATGTAAAACTGCGCAATGCACTGGCTGAACTGAATGCAGAGGTTAGGCAGAACGCAGAAAAACCTCGTTTGGTCACAGCCTACAACATCCCTACCCTCCGTTTCGTCTGTAATGAGTACGTAAACACCTATACAGGTAAACGAGCATCAGCCACGATAGGAAGGGTTCAGTGGGCCACGGATCGATTCCTAGAGAGTATAAAACGTGATGATATTCGATTAGATCAGATTGGTCGGCGGATGGTTTCCCTGTTCATTGAGGAACAGACTCGGAGCGAACAGCTGGCTCTCTCAACGCTGCAAAACTGGATAATATCCCTCTCGAGCCTCTATAAATATGCCCGGAGGGGTTTTGATGCTCTGAGTCCCGATAACCCATTTCATGGGCATGGTATAGATGGGCGTGGTACCTCAATTGAATCCTATCAGCCGTTTACCATTGAGCAGATCAAAATTTTGTTGGATAACGCCAGGTCTGACATCAGAGATATGATCCTCATCTCTCTCTTTAGCGCTATGCGTTTAAACGAAATCGCCAGTCTGAAACATTCCGATATCATAACCGTTGATGGTATACGATGTTTGCATATCCCAGCGGCGAAATCTAAAGCGGGCATTCGTGATATACCAATCCACTCCCGTTTATATCCTATTATTGATTCATATCTCAATCAGAATCATGGTGAGTTTTTATTTAAATCTTCCAATACCCTCACCAGGAAAGATTCCCGGCCTGGGTCATTATTCTCCAGCAAATTTTCAGTATTGAAACGGAAATACTTACCTGATGCAGGTGATAGACAATGTTTCCATAGTCTCCGAGGAATGGCTATAACACAACTCGATAGAGCGGGAGTACCAGAAAGGCGTATAGCCCAAATCGCAGGCCATCAGAAAGGCAAATCTGAGAGTATGAAAACATACTCAAAAGGGGCCGATATGCAGGAGTTAGCGACCTATATCGAAATGATTAAATACGAGGGGCTTTAAGCCCCTTTTATTCCCCTAAAATACTTTGATTAATTTGGAAATTCTGATCATCAAATGCCCACTCAATGCGCTTATCTGCTACAGCCTCTACCATCATTCCAAATTCAGGAGATGGATTTACGGTAAGATTAAAATCAGCCTTTAAATCCGGAATGACGGGTTGGTACTGCATAGCTGGGTTCTGCACCATCATTTGATTCATTAGCGCTCCGCTCTGAGCCTGTGCAGCAACTGAGTTTCCCTCTGGCGTTAACCAGGCCTTCACTTTGCCAGCCATATCAAGGACACCCGGTGGCAACAGTGATTCACCAACAAACGTAGCCCCTTGCTGAAAGATATTTCGCTCTTCTGGTTTCTCACCTAAAAGTCTATTTTTCCATTCTGTGATAATAGAAAGGACATCGAGCAAATCTTTAAATCCCTTAACTGTTTGAGCCGTCCCCATTCCTAAATCCTTAACCAGAGGCACCAGTGAACCCATTTCAGAAGATAGATTCTGAGTATTAATTCCTAAATCCTCTAAACCTTTACTAAAAGATGCCGCAAATTGATCACCTAATGAATTCCTGGCGTTATCGAATACAATCGACATCTGCGAGAGATTATCGATAGATTTCTGCTGTTGGCTATTAAGCGCCAGACCACTGTTAACCATCGTATTCATAGTATCAATGACGTTTTGCCCGCTGGCATCGACAGATTTAGCTAAATAAGAAAAGTCGTTTATTACTTCAGCTAATGCGGTGAATTCAGAATCTGTAAGTTTTGCACTTTTACGTAACCCTTCCAGTAACACAGCTAACTCAACCGGACCTTTCACATTTTGGAGAGTATTTAGCGCTCCCTGCTGGGTATAGCCTCCACGACTAACCATCATCTGGAGCCAATCTCCCATTTCTCCACCGCCTGAATATGTTGATTGTCCTGTTTTCTTATCTGTTTTCCACTCGCCAAGACTCAATTGGCCGATCTTGTCCTGAGTATCTTTTGCTATGTCAGAAATCTTTTCATAGCTCATATTAAAGCCAGTTCGTTTTAGAGTTTCCTGAATAGCTGCATCAGCCTCCAGAGGATTTAAACCCATCGAACTGATCATCTTCCTGCCCTGGTTTCGTTCAATCGCTCCCTGTAGTGTTCCAGAGATGATTTGATATGCCTGTTGGGCAGCATAAGCGGCTGCGGTTGGCCCGAGAATCTCACCGGGAATAAATGCGCTTGCCTGGCGACTCAGCCAACCAGATGATCCAGATTTTTTCGCCTTACCTGATTGTTTGGCCTGTTTGGCATTATTTCTGGCAATACTACGTTGCGTAGTCAGATGCTGGCTCAGAGCTTGAGTCATCGATTTTAAACTGGTATTTCCCCGTGCATATGCATCCACGAGGGCGTTAGCCTGTTTGATCGCAGCGTAGCGATCGGCTCCGCTCATATTCTGGAGGCGTCCAAGCTGGAATGCGGCACGTTTTCTTGCTAGGTCAGCATTTTCCTGCTGAGTTGCGATTTTCTTAGATTGTTGTTGTTGTAACTTCAAAGCTCGCGCATGCGCTGCCGCCAATTTCTTCTGTTCGTTGGCCTTTGATTTAGCGTCTGCGGCTTGTTGTTTTGCAGCTTGTTTCTGCTGTTGTTGAACCTGTTTCTGCTGCTGCATTTGTGCAGTATACGCCTGTTTTTGAGCCTGCATCTTTGCTTTGGCTATAGTTCCCTCTGTTTTGCTGAAATCCTTTTGCAACTTCCTCATATCGTTTCTAACCTTTTTCAGACTATTTAAATCTGTTCGGTAAACTATTTTATTTACCAGAGTGCTGGCAGTTACTTTACTTCCACTCATGTTTATTTACTCCATATAAAAAAAGCCCCGCCCTTGACGGGTAGAGGCTTTAGATTAATATCATTTCTTATTATATTTTCTAACTGGTTCCGTTAGTGCAGTTACCAATGAGCGATAACCACGCTCCTTACCATCCTCATAAAATTTGCAACAACGTGCTGCCAACGTTTGAGAGGTGATTTTGTATTTTTCTGCTAGTCGTTTAACCTGAAATAAATATGGTAAATCGTTGTCCGTGATGTCGGTAATAATGTGATGATTGCCCGCATCATCAATGATTAGAATTTTTGCCATTGCTGCATGCTCTCCAGATAAGTATTAAGATTATGTGGGCTGGTATTTGCTGATGACCAACCCAGTTTTCAAACAGCAGCATTAATAGCGCTGCTGCGAATGTCATTAGCCGGAGATACTGGCGTATACCACAGCCTGTGGCAGGTTATTAATTGCCAGGTGTGCAGACTCTGAAATCAGTGTCGGAAATTGCATTTCATCAACAATTGCGTATTGATGGAATTTAGCCGGAGTTTTTCCAAGCGTTGCATGCATGGTTCCAATACCGTTAAACAGTTTAAATACGCCGCTATCCTGCGCAAAACGGGGAACAAAAACAGCGTTGTTCTCGCCAATTAGGGATTCCAGATAACTATCACCAGTGACATCAACAAAAGTGATCCCTTTCAGTGACCATACAGGATACGCCTGAAGGTAAAATTGTAGAGTGCCAACAAAATTAGCTGGGTCATTAACAGGAGTTGCGTAAATAACAGCATCAAGAATTGATTTGTGGTATGCCAAATTCTGCGCCATATTGCCAGTGCATAAACAAACAATGCCCTGCATAGATTTCAGTTTACTACGTGCAGCCTGTCGAATTTGGCGCTGTACAGCGTCCAGTTGTGCCAGAACATTGGAAGTAGAACTAAAATCGAATGTTGCTGAGGATTTAGTTTGATTGAATTCAGAAAAATAATTTAAATCGCCTTGTGCGGTATAAACTCCAGATTGTTTCCCTGCTAGGACGGATTCAGCGAGGATGGTCTCTAGAGTATTCTGATACGCGATATCATGTTCAATAAGGTATTTTGCAATCTGGTCATCCATAGTTTCAGCTACAGTTTTGCCAAAACCGCGAGCCTGTTCGAACGAGCGAGAGCTAATTTTGTCTACCCGTTTAAATGTTCGAAGTTCGACGAAATGACTGTCAAATGTAGGTAATTCGGTAGTGTTAAAATCACTGTGTACATAAGGGGCATTTTCGCTATTAACGCGATCTGCATCCTCTACGAGACGGTCATTTAAAACTTTATTGATGCTGAGATTCTCATCACCAAATAAATTTAAACTTGTGATCACGTTGTTGGGCTGTTTAACATCGGAAAAACTGTCGCCAAAATCGATAATTTTTTCAACTAAAAGTTGTTCGTACGCTGTGCTCATTATTTTAATTTCCTTTTATATTTTTAGGTGGTAGGAAGCATTTTTTCATCGCCAGCAATGACGATAAGATTTTCAGCCAATTTGTTAAACAGGGTTTCCATATCTGCACCAGATGCAGCAACCAGGTTTTCACGGCGTACAAAAGTAGCCAGACCATCGCGGCAAATGCGTAAATACTTTTGACCAGCCCAGGCAGGATCTAAAACCAGAATTAGATTTTCTGCTGTAGTGGCGTCATTTGCGAGAGTCAGTGTAGTTTTATCGAGTAGCGAACCTGCTACAATTTCAGACGCCAGTGCATTAACTTTAACGACCTCATCAAAATTGATTGGGTCAGCAGCATAGGCGACGATATCGGATGCCCACAGGTGTGATGTAGAAATTTTCATTTTTTCCCCTTGAGAATGTTTTTAATAATTTGTTTTGGAGATTCAGCCTCCTCAGCCTTTTTGTTTTTTAGTTCATCGGCAATAGCCTTTACTTTTTCAATAGCTGAGATTTGTTTAGCGGTTTTGGTCAGATTATCCAGAGTCTCCTGGGAAACCTCAGGGGACTCTTCCACGGGGATATTCCGTTGTTTGCAAAGGGCTACCATTTCAGAAATAATGTCTGGCTCCGCAAAAATTGTAATCCCCTGCCGACCATCAGTTAATGTTGTTTTTTTGATATTCATTTTTAAATCCATTTCATTTTGCAAATTGAAATAAAAGAAAGGCCTCATTGCGAGGCCTTAAAACATAAGAAGAATGTTGATTAGCTCGAATTAAACTTTTTGGAGAATAATTCTCAATATGCACTACTTAAATGCGTATTGAGAATCACCATCTATAGAGATGGGATTCCCAAGGAAGTTAAGCATTAATGCCAAAAATGCTTATTTTGGTTCGACGATTTGCGCTCGCCCTTATCCATAGAACCATCAGGGCTAGCTAAAGAATCACTACAAACTTTAACTATTTAAATTAACAAGGAGACGGGGAAGAGAGCCATGTAAAATTATGTTCCCCATGTATTTATTATACTATATATTCAGATTTAATTCAAGGTATTTTGATTATTTTCTAAAATTACTTTCTTTATTTTTATTAGAGAACCATTCCTGCATCGTATGGAGTTTAATATTATCCAGAGTGCCTCTTCGATATTCTCTGTATTCATTTACACCATACCCCAAAGTAACCAGGCACTCAGCCATTTTTGCCAGATGGTCAGGTGAGATATCAGGATTTTCGTCAAGAAGAATTTCTAAAATGGAGTCTGCAGAATGGTGTTCCAGTTCCTCACCTGTTAAAACTCTAATGCTGTTTTCATCATATTTCAATCTATCCTCCAGTGTGTTTAAATATACCTCTTAGAGCGCCTGTATCGCATTCCGAGAGGTTTTTTACTTAGGTGGTAAAAGTTATCACTGCGCAGAAGAAACTTGCGCAAACACGTTATCAATAGTTCTGGTGATGACAACTAACTCCATCAGGTTAATATACAAAGCTGCGTCATATTCTACCAACCATTCAAGAAAATAATCTGGATGCTCAGGGAGATTATTCATTGACTCCAGCAAAAATTGGTAGTTTGAATAATATGCTGCTGGGTCAATATAACTATCAATCATCAGGCTATGCGCGAGCGGGTAATGCTGTTCTACAAACTCTTCTACAATATTCTTGTGCTGTTCAAAATCAATCATTTTGCCTTCCTGTTATTTTTATAATAATTAATCAGAGATGCCGTTGGCATCAAAATCTAATCCAAGATCATTCCCATTAAAGTTTTCATTCTCAAGACGATTGAATTCTAACCAGCCCTCATACTCATTGATGTTATCAAATAGGTACTCAAATTTGAGCGGTTCACGATTGAACTTGAATCCGGCATAACGTTGGCGTGGCTTCCATTTAACACCATCCATAGAGTTAATTGTTTCTTGTTCTTCTGGTGTCAGTG
>OBXK01000417.1_pt1 | contig 16306 bp, 12 predicted proteins | sample 1501371 | NCBI WGS metagenome assembly OBXK01 (sample SAMEA2580154, study PRJEB22360) | human gut metagenome | biome: human gut; feature: human-associated habitat; material: faeces | place: Denmark | collected 2008/2010
ACTATAAAGTGACTGAAATTCGGCCAGAAACCGCAGCCTAAATCACCAGGCACTAGCTATCATACTAATTACGATGCTCTTATTTAGAAAGAATCCAGCGATTAATCGAATCTCAAGTACTATCATCTCGTCATCAAAAGTGGGAGCGCTATGTCGAACTTGCTTTTTAATCGTTAATTTCATTTTCTTTTATTTGTTTGTGACCCGCGACTTGTTGACTTTATTTACAATCGCGATGGTCGCCATCATGTATCTTGCCGTTGACTGGAGTCGTGGTCTACAAAGAAGTTGAACGCATTTCGGTTAATAAAGTACGCCTTGAATGCCACAATGAGTCGTTTTTCTCTTCATGCAAAATCGAGCTGCGAAAAAAGCTAACCCGCGATGGATTAGCTTTTTTGTTTAACCCAGGATCGGATTTCTTTTCAAAGATAGCTGCATTGCCATCACACTTAGCAACGTAGAACAGATGTCTTGAAAAACTTCAAATTAAGCACCGCGTTGATGCCGGGCATAACGTTTAAACGCAATCACATTAATGGTGAGGAGTACGACTAACCCTGCTAAAATCAATAAGCGCCAGTCAATCGCATTCGCTTGGGCAGGTACTTTTTTAACAGCGGCAGCATTCAGATCGGCGGCCTCTTTTTGCGCGACCACAAATGTTTTCTTGAAGTGCCATGTTCTACCGGCTGCCTTTGCGACTCCCTCAAAACGATATTTACCCGGTTTTAGCGGTTCATCATTGAGATCAACCTTAAAATTAAAGTTTGAGTTCGGTGCCATCTTGAGTTGCTGCTTGTGCGTTTGATACAGTGCTTTGCTTCCGTCTGCCTCAAAGATCTTCCCTTCCACAGTCAGGTCTTTGAGCATCGCCGGTTCAAAGTTCTGAATATTGGCTTGAATGGCGTTGTGACCATGATCACTGACCGCCTTCACTTCCCGCAACCTCAAGTTCGGTGGCACGACTTGATCAGATTCGGTTAAGACCACACCGAGTGCGTAGACATAACGATTAGCAACTGCGCCACTCGTTGTCGCTTTTTCATCTGGTTTAGCCATAAATTGCAGGCCACCAAGAACCGTCCCGGCAAATGCCTGCGCGGGCAGCTTTAATTGCAAAGGTACTGTTTGTTGGCTTAAAGCCGGGATCGTCACTTCCGTTGGTGCCTTTAATAACGTTTTAAAATTAACCTTTAATGACGCATCCGTTCGCCCCACCTGTTCGCCGTATTCGACCACCCCATTATCGTTTGTGAAGGCGGGGTTCACCTTGATGAGCACGGTCACGGGATCAGCTTGGCGATTTTGAATGACAACGTTTAACGTCTGCGCTTGATTCGGACTCACCCGTAAATCAAAGTAGCTCGCACTTGTATCCCGCTGATTTTCCGGCAACTCAGCTTTGACCGTAAACCCTTCGCCTGCCGCTTGTGCAGATTGCTGCCACATGCCGGAAAAGAGTACCATGACCCACCCCAAGAGACCAACGATCCATATACTTTTTTTCATCTTTTGTGTGGCACCATCGACGCAAACGTGCAACGGCGCTTCCTTTCTTAGTGTTTTAGTTTTCGAGATTGATACAGATAATATGCCCGTAGGAGACCCAACCAGAAAAAGACGCCTGCTAAGACAGTTATCAGATATGATGATTCTTGTAGCGCTGGCAGTTTTGCATGCTTAGTGGCTTTCTTCTTGTTTGTATCGGCCATTGCCGGTTTCTGGCGAGAGGTAGGCAGCCGATCATCGCTTGGCGAATCCGGCGTTACAACCTTCACAATTTTGGGATCGCTCATCGGCTCAACCAGAATGCGAACATGAGCCACGGAAGTCTTTTCGTCAGCATGGGTCATCGTTGCCGGTGCCGCAACAACAATGCCAATTAAGACTGCCACCCACACTAGCCTTTGATTTGCTCTCATTCGGTTTTACAGCGGCGCACTGGTCAGCGTCCAAGTCAGCGTGGTGGAAAAATCTCCCGACTTGAGCCCTTCCGTTGCATAACTTTTGGCTGGCACCGTCAAGGCAACCCCTTTATCTGCTTGTTTCTGATTAAACAGATCCATGAAGGTTCCTTTAGCCGTTTGACCGTCACTAACACTCAAAATATCAACCGCTTGCGCATCGCCAGTGTAGACCTTAATCGCTTTGTTGAGTCCGAAACGCGCACTCGCATCTTTGGCTTGGCCATCGATAACGCTGCTTTCAAGCAAGGAGATTGCGGCGTCTGGTAAGACCACGGTTTTGGTCACTTTGCCGGCCTGATCTTTTTCTTCGGACTTCAGATCGGTCGCTTTTAAACTGACTTTCCAACGATCACTACCAAGTCGCTTGTCAGTGACCTGAATGTGATTAGGCGCCGCTGTTTTCTTGCCGTCTTTAGTCACCCATTGATCGGCTTCGGCGTATGCCACGGCATCATTAACCGCATCCAGTTTCAACGGTCCAAAATTGAAGCGAGAAACATAGTCCAGTGTTAAACCTTCGCCGCCAGCATGAGTCGTGTTATCCACCCCGGCAAAGGTTCCTGGCGTTTTGTTTTGTGGCGCTAACGGGTTTAAAATATCCGGTTTGGTGTCGGTTTGCATGATTTTAACCCTTCCTTGGGTGGTAACAGTACGCGCATCGTCAGCACTGACGGTTGTTGCGCCATAAGCCAGTAGCCCTGCCGATAATGCAGCAGTCGCGAGTAAAGCCTGGTATCCATAACGAGTCATTAGTTGATTCCTCCATAATTTCTAAATTGAGTTAAAGTGGTGCATCGCTTAGGGTCCACTGCAGACCAAAATTGTACGTACCGGCCGTAAAGTCAAAGTCATTAGCAGGTATTTTGAGCAGTACCCCTGCTTGCGTATCATACGTAAACGTGTGTTGGATCGTTTGAGACGCAACCGCCTTAACTTGCTGATCTTGCTTAAGTTTGATCGGATAGTCATGGCCGTCTTGTCTGAAAAAGAGTAATTCTTGTTTTAATTCATGCTGATGACGATCGGTAAACGGCTGACTTTGTTGAATCAAAAGTTGCCATGGCTTCTTTTGACTGCGGCCGTCCTTAATCCGAATCGTCATCGGCGTATCGCCAATTCGAGGAACTTCTAGCGTCTGGCCATCAATCTTAACGGTGCCAAAATTGAGCGCTGCCGGTGCTTGGGTAAAACTCAAGGTGCCTTCAGTGACTTCCAAAGGGATCTGGTAGTCATAACTGATGTGCTTATTAGCTTCTGTCAAACTTGGTTGGCTAACAGTTGCCGTAACGGTTTTATGCCCCACGGTTTTCAAATCGGGAAACTTAATATTTTCCACTTTCAAATGTGGCTGTTGCTTTTTGACGGTATTCGTCACCGCTTCACGAATGGGCTGCGGGTCACTGTTGTTTTCGATGGTTAAAGATTTGAAGCTGACCTGATTCAGTGTCAAAAACTTGTAACCCGAAGCCGTCACCTCAAACAGGGACTCTCTTTTGTTGGCGCGCTTTTTCAAGGGTTCGCGTTTGCCTGCATGCGCCACACTTACCTTATCTTCACGATGATTCACCACCACGACATCCCCGAGTTTGGCTTTGACCACGCGCTTGTCTCCCCATTGATCAAGCAATTGCTGCTTAGGGGTATCACCCTGGGCTGCCATGCTCGTGACTTGTTGCTTTGGATCCTGCAGGTTAAGCACATCACCAGCTGCTTCGTACAGACTCACGCTTAAATACGGTTCACCGGCAAAAACATCGTGGACATTGCGATTGTCATCTTCTGCGCCATCAGTAGCCACGATCAACCAGTCGTTGCCTTCCTTCACCAACGCCAAGGCACCACCGGCATTACGCGTGAATAGTTCGTAACCGTTGAAAACAAGTGCATCGCCATAGTCGGTCAGCACCGGACTCGTTGATAACACCGTGCCAGTGCTGGCCTCAAACTTCATGGTCACGTCAATTGGTTTGCTGATCTTTGTCAATCGCTTTGTATCTTTGCGTAAGAGCTTAGCCAACTTGTCAGGCATGGTGACACTCAGCGCTTTATCCCCCCATTGAATGCGGCGATCATCGTACTCAAGCGCGTCTTTTAGCATGTTGCCTAAAGTATCCGTTGTAACGACTTCACCTAACTTCAAAGTTTGCGATTGGGTCGAAAATGTTGCGCGTTTCACCACGGCCACTGGAACATCATAGTCAGCTTCGATTGTTTTATCTTTGCCATACTTCTGGGAAACCGTCACTGTAGCCGTGGTATCCCCAAGTTTTGAAACATCTGGTCGTTTTTTAAAACCTTTAATCTTATAGGTTGATTTATCCGATAATTTAAAGAACTGCGATAGTCGCAAATCCATTTCCGCTGCTGAAGCATTAATTGGAATATTGGCTTTTTGTGGTACTAATTGATTCACCCGCAACAATTGGTAGCCTTGATCCGTAATTTCAAAATAAAGTTCATTCTTGTTGGCCAAATCGTTGAGGGGCTGCTCTTGTGAATCATGGGTATACCTAATCTTTCTTTCAACGTTGACGACTTTGATAATATCGCCTGCTTGCACAGGCTGAACCCGATCTTTACCCCATAAATTAAGGAAGTCTTGCTTACCTAAATCACCAGACGCCCATTTCACCGCCACCTCGGATAAGTTTTTAACTTTTTCATCTTTCATAGGAACGTGGGTGATGCCCAAGTACGGCTCGCTCGGGAATCGGTTATGAATAGGTTGATTGTCTTTTGACCCGCCTGCAGTGGCAACTACTTTCAGGCCGTCATCATGAATCAAGGCAAATGCACCCCCGGCATCGCGTCCTGAATGCAATTCATAGCCTTTTAAAATGATCGCATCACCATAATTTGCTGTCGCGGTTGGCCGTGCAGTTAGATGTCCGGTTTTGGAATCAAACTGAATTGGGGCAGCTGCATCTTTAAACAACTCGTCAATCCGCTGGGTACCCGGTTGTAAATGTTTCTCAACATCGGGGGCTTTCAATGGATAAAGCTGCTTATCCCCCCACAAAACCGGTGTACCATCTCGCTGTTGCGCCTGAGTGAACATACGCTCAATACTTTGCATCCCCCAGCGCTCGCCTAATACATATTGCCCAGATTTGACGGTCAACTCGCCTGCCGGAATCACATTCAGTTCCACTTCATAATCAAACTTGGCATACTTGCCGTCATACAATTTTTCAATTGCCCGTACAACGGCTTTCGTTTTACCTGGCTTGCTCACATCCGGCCGTCCAGCAAAACATTCTGCAATGATGTTATCCCGCAAGTTCAAGGCTTTAGGAAACGCAGCGTCTAATTCTGCATCCGTTGCGTTCTGCGGCACATCGACTGGACGGGTTTTCAGCTGGTTCACATGTAACGGTACAAATCCAGCCGGCGTCATTTGGAAAAAGATGGCCTGATCAATATTCGGAAAGTTTTCTTTTTTCAGTTGATACACCTTAGAGTCACGTGCAAAGCTGATTTTTCCTTCAGCATTGCAGACCTTGATGATATCCCCCATTCTTGCCTGCTGAACCCGGTTAAGTCCCCACTGATTCAAAAAGTCTTGTTTGCGAGTAGTCCCATTGGCAACTGCGTCATTGATATTGAAATAGCTCAGATTAATACTTTGATGATCCCGCATCTGAACATATTCATAACTACCATAGAATCGGTTGCCAAAGTGAGGTGCGATTGGCTCATTGTCATTACCTTTACCGGATGTCGCGATCACTTTAGAAATACCATCTGCATCTCGATCAATGAAAACCAAAGCGCCCATTGCATCGCGACCATTCTTAGGATCAGATGCACCGGCAATCACCGCATCTCCATACTGGGTTTGCGCTGTACCTTTACCCGTCGCCACCCCGAACTTAGAATCAAACGTCAAATCAACCGGCGTTTTTGCAAGGATCGTGTCAAATCGGGCATAACGTTCCTGTAACCCCATCGACCGCGTCGCTTGCTTAAGCTTCTCAGGCAAAACTGCCCAGATTCTTTTATCCGCAAATGGAATCGATAGACCACCAGGCTCAGTGGCTTGTTTAAAGAGCCTAGCATGTGACTCCGGCGTAAAAAATTCACCAAGCGTATACACCGCATCTTGACCGGTAATAGTAGCTCGTGGTCGTTGTGGGTTTGCAGGTTGATCATCGGCTGCATACACAGAGTTGCTGGTTAAATGAAAGAAACGTTTAATATCCGGCTGGGTACCGCCGAGAACGGTAAGCGTTAGTAAGATACTGACGCCAATCAACCCAATACCGGCAGTTTTTTTGATTACCTGCCACATTTTTTTAAATCTTGACGGCACTTCGGACACCCCCCTTTTTTAAAAATCCATCTAAAAAATATAAATTGACATGGACTCCATTCTAGGGGAGTAGTTGTTCTCATAATTCTCACATTTTTGCGAAAAACTTTAATGATTTGAGCTAAGAATCGCATTTGTATTATTTTAATCTTATTTATTACATTATATTTTATTGATTAATCCTGTACGGACAGGTCTTTTTACGGATGGCCTTCTTCCGTCACTTCATTCTGTTACAAACGTTATTTCATAAGGTCGAATTCATCTTTTAGCCGAGCCATCGTTGCAAATAATCCATATCAAAAAGGCGAAAAGGCTTCGCAACATATCCGAAAAGCCTCTTCGCCTGAAAAGAGTTAGCTGTCAAATGTAAAATTCTGGACACTTACCCAAATATGAAGGGTTATCACACGTTCATTGTTTCCGCTTTTGATCAATCGTTGCCAATAAAGCCATAATTTGTTCCAGATCATAACGATTTTCAATACCTGTCAATAAATAGCGTTCTTTTGCCTTTATCTGTCTAGCAGCCGTTGCGGAGTTTGTAATCAATAAATCGTACACGCGATCGGTCACGGCATTGTCAATGATGACGTGATAATAACCGGCTAATGCAACGCGCAACCGGGCCACCATACCTGCTGTGATGGACCAGTCGTCATGCATGCAGATGCCAACATACAACGGCGCATCACTTTGTACGTGAATTAACAACAACACATTCAAATACCGGCGCTTCAAAAACAGCAGCTGCTCAGGGCTAGGTGACTGCTGTGCATGGTTAAAAGTCAGCATCGCCAATTCACCAGCCATCTTTTCTAAATGTTGTAACACCGCTGGATCAACTTGATAGTTAATGCGTTCCCCATCAAACAGATGAAAATGGCCCGAAAAAAAGCGGGCATGCATCTGAATTTGGTTCAAAATGTACCGAATTCGCAGTTGCGTGTCGCCCGTAAATCGCCGTTTAAAAGCTGGGTAAGCTAATTCAATTCGAGCCATTAACTGGGCACGAATTTTTTTAATTTCAGGAGTTACCTCGTCCAAATATTGAGCAACCGGTGATAAATCACGATCATCCAGGTCCAGAATCTCCATACTCGTCATAAAGATATAAAGGCTGGAAACTTCAAATTCATCAATGACAAGTGCATATTGGCGGGCTAAATCAAACAACCAGTTTCTAATCCCGCGGTAAAGGTGGTTGTGATCCAAGCTGAGCAGCGGTTCTTTGCTGGTCTTAACGCGGTTTTGCTCCGCTGCAAAATGCCGCTTGAGTGCAATGTCCAACCAGATACTTAATTTGAGTCGTCCGATCATCGAAAATTTCAAATGTTCCCGATCTTCAAACGCTGCGATAAACTGCCGTAACGAATACGCTTCCGTAAACGAGGCTAAGGTGTCGTAATCATGGCTATTTAGCAGCAGCCGATAATACAAATAGCGCAACGCAATCTCCGGCCCAATGAGGGTACCGCCCTTAATCTGTAGTGAAAATGCTGCCAAAACCTGATTCAAGAGTTTGATCCGACGAAAAACAGCTGGTTTACTGATGTATAGCAACTGTGCCAGTTCATCAGCACTCACTTTGCCTTTTTGCAGCAAGGTTAGTAAAATCCGATAACTTTTCGATTGGACTAACAATTGCCGATAGAGCTCACTAAAATTAACGGGTGTGCGTGTTTGCAAACAAATACAACGCTGACCGCCTGAATCAGTCACGCTAATATCAGCGGCAGCATCGAAGCCTCTAATCCGCTGCTGAAGTGCGGCGACGGTTGTTCCCATTGTGCTTGCTGACACCCCCAGCGTTGTGATGGCGGTTGTGTACAAGCAACCGGCAGCCCCCGCCTTTAGCAATAACTGCAACAACTGAACCTCCCGACGTTCATCGTTCTCCAGAAAATCATCAAGATTCATAGCCTACTCCCCCTCATCAATAGATTCCCTGAAAAATTCATAACTCCTTCGTTCGACACTGATATTAGATGAATCTTAACATAATAATTCGTTGAAACAAATAGAAATGTAAGCGAATTCAAGTCAGCTAAAATTTAGTCCTCTTCTGATTACAAAACAAGCAGCGCGCATTCTCCCTTTTGTCAGGATAAAACCGTCACAACTCAAAAAACGGTCCCAGAGCAAGCACTTGCTCCAAAACCGTTAATCAAACACAGCTTATTCAATTGTCATGGCCGCTCATACTGTCTCACTATCATGTCACATGCAGCACACCAGCTTGGCAATAAAGCCATTTATGTTACTCCTGACTCAGTAGATCTTCATAAGCCTTTTCATACTTCTGAATATCGCCTGCGCCCATAAAGACAACCACAGCATGGTGGAATTTCAGCAACGGTCGCATATCCGCTTGCTGAATGACAGCGGCACCCTTGATTTGCGCCACAATGTCTTCTGAGCGAATTTTACCATTCTTTTCCCGCGCGGAGCTGAAAATCGGAGTCAGGAACGTCTGATCGGCTTGGCTCAAGACTTGAACGTACTGCGGTTCATATGCTTGCGTCCGACTATAAGTATGGGGCTGGAAAACAGCGATGATCGCTTTGTCAGGATATTTCTGCCGGGCCGCATCCAATGTTGCTTTTATCTCATTCGGATGGTGCGCATAATCATCGACAATGATCATGTCTTTAAGATCTTTTTCGGCAAAGCGGCGTTTAACCCCACTGAAGTTACCGAGTTCGCGCGCGATCAAGCCTGCATCAAGTTTCTCCATATGCGCGACAGCCACAACTGCCAAGGCATTCAGGACGCTATGTTCGCCAAACAGTGGCACAAAGAAGTGGCCGATCAATTCATCATGGAAGTACGCGTCAAAACTGCTGCCTTTTGTATCACGCTTGACATTGCGGGCCTGAAAATCATCACGGTCACTGGTGCCGTAATAATAAACAGGAACTTTAGCTTTTAGTTTGCGCAGCCAAGGATCATCGCCCCATGCGACAATCGCCTTTTGGACCTGATTTGCTTCGGTTTCAAATGCATCGTAAACATCTTCAAACCCGTGATAATAATCGGGGTGATCAAAATCAATGTTCGTCATGATCATGTAATCGGGATGGTAGGCCAGAAAATGGCGCCGATATTCGTCTGCCTCAAAAACAAAAAATTTCGAATCGCGAACGCCTTTGCCAGTCCCATCGCCAATCAGATAACTGGTTTTAGCAACCCCGCTTAACGTGTGGGCAAGTAAACCGGTGGTACTCGTTTTACCATGCGCACCCGCCACGCCAATGCTGGTATACCCCTTAATCAGCTGACCAAGAAATTCATGATACCGATAAATCTTAAGCCCCATCGCTTTGGCTTGCTTGATTTCCGGATGCTCATCGGTAAAGCTGTTACCGGCAATCACAGTGTAACCGGGCTTTAGATTAGCCGGATCAAACGGAAGCATCGTGATTCCGGCAGCCGCCAAGCCTTTCTGGGTAAACGTATATTGGGTAATATCACTCCCCAACACTTGATGCCCCAAATCATGCAGTACCAATGCCAATGCGCTCATGCCTGAACCCTTAATGCCAATAAAATAATAAGTTGCCTCTGTCATCACGAATGTTCCTCTTCCTTTGCTTGTGTGTAGTAAACTTCGCGCGGTTTTGCCCCTTTTGCTGCGGAGACCAGATGTTTGGCCTCCAACGTATCAATCAGGTTGGCGGCGCGATTATACCCAATAGAAAAGACGCGCTGTAACTTTGATGTCGAAATATGCCGTTCACCAGCAAGATAATCCAGCACCTCAGGCATCAGTTCATCTTCATGCGTATTGCTAGCCTCAGCGGACTTGACCCTGCCGGATCAAAAAGATACCTTGGACCGCGGTGACTTTTGACATACGCAACAATGCTATCGATTTCCCGATCGACAAAGGTGCCTTGTAGCCGAATTGGCTGACTGGCACCATTGCCTAAGTAAAGCATATCGCCACGACCCAACAACCGCTCAGCCCCAGCCGTATCGATAATGGTCCGGGAATCAATTTGACTCGCCGTCATAAAGGCAATGCGGGTAGGGATATTGTTCTTGATAGTACCGGTGATCACATCGACACTTGGCCGTTGAGTCGCAACAAGTAAGTGAATGCCGGCTGCCCGCGCTTTGGCTGTAATCCTAGCAATGTCGTCTTGGATCTCAGTGCCAGCCGCCAGCATCAAATCTGCCAACTCATCAATGATAATCACCAGATATGGCATCACTTGAGCAAACTCATGATGCCGCTTAGCCTTTGCATTGAACTGTTCAAGATTACGTACGCCTGCTGCAGCCAGTTTTTTGTAGCGGTCATTCATCGTCGTAACCACCCACTTCAATGCCGCGCTCGCCGCTTTTGGATCAGAAATCACTGGCGAGACCAGGTGCGGCAAACCGTTATAACCGGCTAACTCAACTGCTTTGGGATCAATCAAAAGCAGCCGCACCTGTTCCGGAGTCGCTTTATACAGCAGCGACACCAGTAAGCTGTTAATAAAGACAGACTTACCGGATCCAGTCGCTCCGGCAATCAGTCCATGCGGCATTTTAGCAAGATTCGTGACAACCGGCTGACCAAAAAGATCCACGCCAAGCGCAATGGTTAACGGCGACTTAGCTTTCTGAAATGCCGGCGTGTCCAGAACTTCCCGCAACATGACCGGACGCGGTTTCAAGTTAGGAATTTCGATCCCAACTGTATTCTTACCGGGTATCGGTGCCTCGATTCGAATATCCTTGGCAGCTAAGGCTAACTTCAAATCATCATTGAGGTTTGTAATCTTGCTGACTTTAACCCCACTAGCAAGACTCACCTGAAATTGCGTTACGGTTGGCCCAATCGTATCGGCAACGACATGCGCATCGACATTAAATGCCTGCAACGTTTGATCCAACCGCTGCCGCTGATGATGCACCCAGTCTTGTTGGGCTGCTTGATCAGCAACAACTGGTGGTGATAATAAGCGAACCGGTGGGATTGTTTCAGAACTCTCACCTTGATCACCGCTTGAAACGGGCGTGGCTTCCGGCGTCGTCATCGAAGCAGGCAGCTGTGAGCTAACCGCCTGCTGCTCGGTTGTTTCTGCTGACAAGCTGCTTTTCGTTGGCTGTGTGACTGATGCCGTGGTGCCAGCCGTACTTTGCGGCCTGGAAAACGCCTTTTGGGAATTGTCTTTCTGTTCCGATGCGGATTCCCTAGCTTTTTGGGCGGCCAATGCTTTCCGCAACTTTTTGGCTTCGTGCTTACGCCTTAATGCCTCAATGCGGGCTGCTTTTCGACTATTAGGGCCATGAGATTTGCCCATCGATGTCAAAGAAGTAGCTATTTCCGCAGTATGGCGTGATGCTTCGCTGCCGCTCACACTGGCCACCGATTGAATCGGCGGATGCGGGGCACTGGTGTTATCGGATGCCGAGGAGCTCGATGTTGTTTCATTGGAGGCTTGTTGTGTTGCGCCATCCGCTTCCGTTTGTTGTTTCGAGTCGGTCGCTTCTGAATGCTCATCAGGGCTCTCAGTTATTGACGCCATGCTGCTTGCACTTGTCTCCAGCGACTCACTTGAACGCGTCGCTTCTGGTGCCGCCACTGACGAAGCCACGGCGATCGCAACCGGGTCAGTGGCGGCCTGCGAACTGGGACTGACCCCATGTCCGGCAAAAAGATAAAGGCTTTGTTCATCCGGTTTCAATACCGCCGCAATTTGGCGATAGTCCGTTTGATCCCGCTGCACGTTTCTGACAGTGCTGTTGGGTGTTGTCAGCCGCGCTAACCCATTGCGCTGATGGTCGGCTCGCGGATGTGTCATTGCGCGCAAATCCGCCTGTGCCTCAGCGACTTTTTGCGGATTCACTTCATGCGTGGCTTCATGCGTAATCTGCGGTGGCAATTGATACGCGTCATTTTCTGATTGCTGCCAGTTCGCGGTTGTTTCCCCGGATTGCGATGCTGGCGATTTATTCTGATGTAAAAATGCCGGCCCATCATAATGCGCCATGATCAAATCCCCTTTTTATCGTGTTTCGACAGTGTCTCTATTTTAGCATAAGCATCAGTTCGCCGAATCCTGGATTGAAAAATAACTCGGCAAAATCAGCGTTAGTTTGAAAATAGCCTGATTCTGGCATTGCCTTTTAACGTTAATAAAGGTAAGGATCAAAACGACACCGGTAGCGCCTTTTCCCGGAAAAACGTCGGCTTGTACGGAACAGGAAAAATGATTGACACTTAATCTATAATGGAGCAGATTTTAGTTGTGACACAAGTTGTCGTTGCTACAAACATTCATTGGAGGCTGACAACATGCTTTTCCTAATTCTTGATGTTCTACTGATCATATGCGGCATTGTTCTATTGGTATCCTGTTATCGGTTCTCTGAAGAAGAGTTCAGGGAGGCCTTGAATGACTGGGCACTAAATACTTTTGTATTCGCCCCTGTTTTGGGCTGGATTGGCAAAAAGATGAATGTTAGGTCTCCTTATCGAAAAGCCATGTTCTTACTAGGATTAGCTATGACCGTCATCTTCGCATTGAATCTGATCGCAGGACTATAGGTATTGATGCCAATATTGTCACTATAACCGTCTAAGAATCGAAAAATGGCTCGTGAGCTTATCAATAGAAGGCTTGGTAAGCTTATCTGCCCACGAGCCTCTCTTTAAAATTTTTTGTATTTTCACCGTAGCAATTACGCCTGAGCCGCAACCACTGCCGCCGCTTCCTTGGCATCGAACGGACTTCCGGCAGCCAGATTGTCCGGCATCACCAAAATACCACGCCGCTGTGGTGCCCCTGGAATCGCTAATTCACGCGCACTGCTAATCATGCCGTAAGACGCGACCCCACGTAAAGAACCCTGCCAAATAATCTTACCATCTGGCATCATGGCGCCTGGCAACGCAACAACCACCGTCTGGCCTAACGCAGCATTCGGCGCGCCGCAAACGATTTGAACCTGTTCATCACCAATATCGACCTGCGTGACATGTAAGTGATCAGAATCGGGATGATCTTTGAAATCAACAATCTTACCAATGACAAACTTGGGCTTTTCGTCAACTTCAAGCTGACCCGGTAAATCAGCTTGCTGGATGGCAACATTTAATTGAGCCACCTGTTCAGCGGTCAATTGAATCTGCCCGTGTCCATCCACGGCTCCCAACCACTGACTGACATTAAAAAAGTTGTAGCCAATCACATGATTCTGATCATCTAAAATTGCCACAATATCCCCGCTGCGTTGCGATGTCTGGGTCTCAGTATCCGGTCCCGTGATGGCAATAAGCGTATCACCAAAAGCCGGTTGATTATAACTGGTAATGAGCATTTGAACCTCCAAAATTAATTCAAGCCGGTGATGAAATCCTCGACTTGTTGTTTTGTTTTACGATCTTTGTTAACAAAGCGGCCGATTTCTTTACCGTCTTTAAACGCGATAAAACTTGGAATACCAAAAACACCCATCTCCTGGGCAACTTCCAGATTCTTGTCCCGATCAACCGCAACAAACTCATAATCCGAAAAGTCTTTTTCGATCTCTGGCATTGCTGGTTTGATAAAACGGCAATCCGAGCACCAATTAGCAGAGAAGAAAAGCATTTTCTTACCAGGCTTTTTTACCTCATCCAAAATCGCTGCATTTGAACCTAATTCCTTCATGGCCAACATCCTTTCGCTTACTAATTATAAGTAGACTATAGCAGGAAAACTTTCGCAGCGCAATGCCGCTCACCGTCTTTTACATTATACTTAAAACAGCGGTGTGGCAATCCATAAGCAACAGAGCGTTCGCCAAGGCTGGCGAGCGTGTTTCAGCGCAACGTCATCCTGCGCTTATCCAAGATAGGCATGTAAAGGTTCCATTTTCAGCAGTCAAGACGTGAACACACTGAAATTACAATGGCTAAACGCACCAGCTCACGTCAAAAGGAGGACTTCACGATGTCCATTTCAAGGTCTCGATTACTTTCCGGTATTGGGCTGTCATTAGCATTTATTGCCACTGGTACGGCGCTTGCCGGGTATTGGTGTCACCGCAATCAACGAATTTCCAACCGCATTTTAACCAAGGTAAAACGTAATTTTGCGAAGGAAGGAACCATTGAAACAAGTTGGATCGAGCTACAACCGCTCACCATCAATGACCATTCGTCATTCGAAACTGCACCGACAAATAGCCTTTCTAGCCTTGGCTGATGGTTCGCTATGGCGCATCAAACAGCAACCCATCACCACTGCCTAGATTCATGATAAAGGCTGCACGCCTTAGTTGCCACTTAATCTATTATCAATGTCAAAAATGCACGCTCACTCAGGCCTTAAAGCGCGCAACCAGTTCATAAATTCGGCCACCATCAGCGCTGAACTTTTCTTCGTACTCTGTCGGCACATTATCCGGAATGCGTTGATCATGATGAACATCAAGCGAGACGAGTTCAAAAGTCATGCCGAAATTGTTCATACTAACCAGCGAGTATTCAAATAAGCCTTGATTGTCAGTCTTAAATTGCAGCCGTGCATCTGGTTTCATGATCGTTTGATATTGTTGCAAGAAACGCCGATATGTCAGCCGCCGCTTTTCATGCCGCGTTTTTGGCCAAGGATCAGAAAAGTTTAAGAACAAACCGCTAATTTCAGCTTCAGCAAAATAATCGGTTAAGTCGGCACCATCCCCCAAAACCAGTTGAAGATTGGGAAGTTTTAAGACTGCCTGTTTCTTCAGGATCATGGCAATAGCAGCCTCTTGTAATTCCAAAGCAATAAAATTGCAGTCCGGGTGAGCCTGCGCCATCGCAACAATGAATTGGCCTTTGCCAGAACCAACCTCAAGATAAAGCGGTTGATTCTGTTTAAATCGCGATTGCCACTGCCCCGGCATCTTTTCCGGACGAACAAGAATTAGCTCAGGATGCTCGGCTATTAATGGTTTCGCCCAAGTTTTGTTACGTAATCGCATGCATGTCTTCCTTTATTTCATAATTGTGATGATTCTTCGCGGTGATCGTTTGTCCCGTGTCGACAATCAAAAGGCCTGAGACAAAACCGGATTTTGCCACAGGCCCTTTGCCACGCGCTTACAGCTTCCATTCAATGGATCGTCTGCAATGTCTCAAATTGTTGCAAAACTTGTGCGACCTCATCTGTTCGCTGGTGCTGTGCTGCTGCTTTCATGTCGTTCAATAAATGCAAGTCGCCATACCAATAAAGCCGATTTTCCAAAGATTCATCATTGTTGGCACCATAGGCTCTTAGAAACGCTGGCCATGAATTGCGATGACCATAATGCGCCATGACATCAGCAAGATCATAAGCCGGATCACCTAATGCCACCTGCTCCCAGTCAACTAAATAAAGTCGGCCACCAGCACGCAACCAATTTTTATGATTGAGATCGCCGTGACAGACACTTTGAACCGTCACCCGCGGTAACCACTGTTGTAAGTCGCTCAAAGCACGCTTAACCCGCGGCTGATTTGTAAGGTCACGGGGGAAGTCTTGCAATAAATCGTGGCGTAACCGCGCTGGATCAAGAATTTGGCCACCGACTTGGCGAAGCATTCGTTTTAATAAACTTGAATGGTGTACCTGCGCCAACATTTTGGCTACCACCGGCTGCATCATTTGCTCGCGGGTTAATGTTTCACCGTCCAACCATTCTTGTGCCGTTAACACATCACCGGTGCTAACCCGACGCGTCCATAATAGGCGTGGGGTAATATGCTCGACTGAAAGTGCCGCAAGAAATGGCGAAGCGTTACGTTTTAGGAAATACTTTTGATTGGCATAAACCCCAAGAAACGCACTACCGGTGGAACCGCCTGCAGGTTGCAGGGACCACCCGGCATCTAATTCAAACTCCATAGGCACTACTCCTTATATCTGGCCGCAGGAATGGTTCTAATCGTCAAAAAGACACTCCCAGGCGCTCGTGCGTCCACGTTCAATATTACTAACTTGAGAAATTCACGTCAAGAGGCAAAGTGAGCGCGAGCCGGCGCGCTTAGGAATCGGAATGTAAGTGGCCTTGAGCGTGA
>OBXK01000449.1_pt1 | contig 14813 bp, 20 predicted proteins | sample 1501371 | NCBI WGS metagenome assembly OBXK01 (sample SAMEA2580154, study PRJEB22360) | human gut metagenome | biome: human gut; feature: human-associated habitat; material: faeces | place: Denmark | collected 2008/2010
ATGAGGCGTGCTGGTACTGCCAGCCCCGGTCCGAGTGCATGGTCGGGGCGACGCCGGGGTACTTGATGACAGAATAGGCATGAAAAGGCCCCGTCCTTGCGGGCGGGGCCGGAGGCATTATTCGTCGACTTCGATGATCTCGAATTCACAGTCATCCTCTGTGCCGTCTAACGGGTAATCGCCCGGGTTAGACATATTTAAGATCTCTGCGCCGGAGCTATAGCAGGAAACGCCGTAGCTTCCCACTTCGAAGGCTTCGTCCTCGGAATTGAAGAGATCGTCTTCTTCGCCGTCGGTTCCGTCCGGGTAATGGTAGATAACCTTGTATTTAGTCATGTTGCTCCTCCTGGGCCGCCTCTGTAGTCCCACTTGATTCCATATAGCTTGATAGAGCTTGCTTCGCCTTATTCGCATCCTCCTTCTTGAGTTGGTAACTTGCATAGAGTTTCGCGATTACGGCGCAAACCGGTAGGGCCACTAAAGTGACTATGTCGGCACCTTTCTTGAATCCGTTAACGGCGCCTTCGATGTAGGCAAAGGTCTCGATCGCGTCGATATAGCCTTTCGGGCTGCCGAACTCGGCTGCCGTCTTGGTCAATTGTGCGTAGTCCCACATTTTTTATCCTTCTATAGATTTACTTTTTTCCTGCGAAAGCTGAAGAACCACCTTTCGCATCTCATTGATTCTTGCTTTATCTCTTTTGATTTCTGCTTTTAGTTGAGAGGCGACCTTTTCCTTTTGCTCAACGCCTTCCGACAGCCTTTGTATTTCATTATTCAAGTAAGCGCAGATTTGATATTGAGTTGCCGTCGAGTTTTCGATTGCCTGGTCGTTTTCATGTTTAAGGGCAGCGATTCCGCCTGCCGCGCCAAGAAGCGCGACGGATATGGCTCCGATGGGGGAAGAGGCTGCGCCAGCAACAATCCCCGCGTACTTTGCATTGTTCTCAAGAAATTCAAGAAGGTCGTCCGAGCTAATTGAGCTTCCCTCTTTTTTCGAAGCTCCGCGCGTTGCTTTTAGTTTTCCGCTCCTGATCCATCGGCGGACCGTTTCCGGATTTGTTTTCAGCAGATCTGCAATGTCTTTGACGTTGTAAGTTTCCAAGGCCTTCTCCTCTCTGGCACTACTATAACACTAATGTAGCATTAACGGTAACCTAGAAAAGTAGTAATAGAAAGTAGTTTGTGACCGTCCGCGATGATTGCCCTGACGAAAGACGTTAGGGGGTCGCTTGGAATCGATTGTTGTTGCCCTTATCGGCGGTGTTGTCACGCACGTAGGCGTGCTGTGCTCCAACTCCCGTAACCGGGCGGTGATGGAGATCAAGATTGATTTGCTCTCGAAGCGTGTCGAGAAGCACAACACCCTGATCGAGCGCACCTACCGACTTGAGCCGGACGTGGCAGTTATGAAGCACGACGTTAAGTCCCTGAGCGAAAGGACGGAGTAGATGGAACAGTTTTTGAAGTCGAACGAGTGGCAGTGGCGCCTGGTCCGCGCTGTCGTCCAAGGTGTCTTGGGCGTACTTGTTGCTAATGTCGACCTGATCTTTGGCCAAGCGGTCTTGGACCCCGCCTGGCGAGCCTTGGTCGTGGCCCTCGTCATGGCCGTGCTCTCCCCGCCGATGACCGAGCTTGACTCGGGCGGTACGGCCTAGGAGGTGATCCTGTCTGTCCCAGTGGCGCTGTGGCGGTGGCGCTTGTCACGCCGACGGCAGCGTACGAGTGTCGCGAGGCGATCGTGTCACAGGGGCGCGGCGCCTACTGGCGGCGTACCGCGAGCTGGGCGCGCATGACGCACTATGTTATGGAGCTGAACAGCGGTGTCGTATACCATACGCAACCCGCCGACACGGTGGCGTGGATGTGGGCAATGATGACTCACTTTGCGCGAGCATTGAGTCCGCGCGCGGCCCCGAGCTTGGCGGGGCGTGTGATCGGCGCACCGCGATGGGGCGAGACCGTGATGCTGGACTCCTGGTACACGTCTGCCGACGGGTGGATTTGGGGACGATTGCATCGAGGCGGTACGACGCTCTATGTCGCCGTGGGCAGGCTCACGGGCAAACCCGAGGCGAATGACTACCTAGCTATGGCCGAAGCTGGCGGTGCTGACTGTGACGTGGATGCGCTGGCGTGCGCCGTGATCCGCCGGGAATACGGCGTGGGCGCCGCGTGCCGGAATGTACTGGGCGCACGATATAAAACTGCGCAACGACGTGTGAACCAGATGCTGAGATGGACGATCTGCTGGCATGGGATAGAAAGTCCGGGCGTTCTTTCATTCGTCTCCCGCACTGTTCCGTTTGCCGAATCGGTCTGGTGGCACTTTCATTTACGCCTATCCTTATCAATGTGTCTGCTGCTATGGGAAGGATTAAAACTATGGGTAAGCGATTCGGTGCAGTTCTCTGCGTTGCTGCTCTCGGGCTTTCGCTAATTGGTTGCGGCGGTGTTAATAATGAAGAAGCCCAACGCCAGGCTTCTTTTGTTGATGCCGTTGAGGCTGGCATTGCTGACTGGTCCGACGTTTCTTCGAAGAGGGTTGGTTCTATCGATGAGCAGATTTCTCTCTTGCAGCAGGGCATTGATGTTCAAATTGACGCAGTGAGCATATTTAAGTCGAAGGATTTTGAGGACGAGTCTTTTGCAGATCTCGTTAAGGACTATAAGTCTGCTTTGGATATGGAAAGCGCTGGCCTCGTTAATTATCCGAACGACCCTGCTACCTACAACGACAACTATGTCAAGGGATGCAAAAAGGCCGCTTCGGTTGTAAAGGAACTTGAAGATAAAGCGGGGCTGAAAATGGATGACGACCATTCCAAGGCACTTTCCAAATATGTGAAGTCGCCTTCTGAGCTCGTTCCTCTTGGACAGACTATTTCATTTGAAACTGAGGCAGGCGGGATGGAATTATCTGTTGACGGTTTTGTCGTTGACGCCGACTCCAGCCAGCGTGCTCGTGAGTTCGATGGTTGGTCTGAGAATCAGAACTATAGCTATCTCCTTTGCACGGTTACGAATGACTCTATCGATCCCAAGACAACGGACGGCATTTCCTTTGGCGATTTGATTCAAACTAAGGGTCCTGATGGTATCGATCTGACTTGCCCTAACTTCTCTTATGAGTGGCCTGGCTACGAGATTGCAACCGGCGGCTATCTTGGGACGATGCCCGAAGGCAGCACCAAGAAGGTGGTCGTTCCTTATTTGACCGACGCGAGCGTTACGGATTACTGCGTGGTCGTTGGTAATGTTCTGTGCTTCGTAAAAGCACAGTAGAGAGACTGTTCGACCTTATTGGCTGTAGGAGAACGCCGCCGCACCGTTGTTTTTTCGGTACGGCGGCGTTTTGTCTCCTGCCTTTTCTTTTTTCCGGTTTGTCTCAACCTGTAACAGTTAGGAAGAAAATGTCTGCTCAGTTGTTACAGGTCGAGACGATGCAAAGAGGGGGGGGCTAACAGACCTACTCGTCTACTCCTACGACGTCGTAACTGTAGCCATCGTCATCGGGGAGGGGATTGTCGCCTGGGTTTAACAGATAGTCTTCTTCTGCACCCGTTCGATAATTGGAAAGTCCTTCGCGTGCGGCGTCGTGAGCCTCAGATTCTGAATAAAAGAGCTCATCCTCCTCTTCGTCGGCGCCGCTCGGTAAATGATAAACGACCTTGTATTTCATAAGAATCCCCTAACGCGAGTTGCGATAGTCCTCTTCGGATTCATAAATATTGGTTGCGGAGATGCTGTTCTTGTAGCCACATTCAGTGCAAACCCACGTGTACTTGTGGTCGTCAAAACCGGGTTGATCATTGAGGTGGGCGTTACAACGATCGCACCACCAATCAACATCGGGGAATCTATCGCTCATATCTACACTCCTTAATCGCTAGCTGATATGACGAATCAAAAACTTACTTGTCGAGCCTAATGAGTGCCTGCTCAATGTTGCTCGTCATGTTGTTTTGCTGCGATGCGGCAAGATGGCAGGAAGTGCGAACCACACAGGTGCCAACAACCTTGTGCGAACCGGGGTCTAAGATTGAATTGCCGTCAAAGCTGCTCAAGTACTCATCGCGTTTTTTGGCATCTTTGGCGTTTGCGTACACCTCGACGGCTCCGCCGGCATCACATCCGCCGTCCACGACGGGGGTGTAATCTCCGCTAAGATACACGTCGGAAGGGTCGACCAAATCGGAATTAAAGTAGACGCATGCGGTGTAACCACCCTGTTTGCCTAGCTTATTATTTGGATCGTTGCCCTCCGAAACAGCTTCCAGTGCCGTGATGTTGGCAATGCCCGTGAGCCGTTGCAGGATGAATTGCTCTGAGGGGTTGGTCACCTGCTTGAGCTGGTCGATGCTGTCTTGAAGGTTGGACTTGGCGGTGGAAAGATCGGCGATGACGGAATCGTATTTTCCCATCTTGTCGATCTTCTTAGCCATGGCGTTTATCTCGTCGGTATTTCCCGGCATTGCGGGGATATCTTCTTTGGCGGCCTGAGCTTGGGCTACCGCATTGGTCGCGGAATCAGACGTCGACGAATCATAGGGCTTATCCTTCGATTTGTTCAGTTCCTGAAGCTCTTTGATTGCGGCGTCTAAGTCATCGTTGCGGCTTTGAAGTCCGTCGGCAGCGGTGTTGAAGGCCTCAACCGCCTCATTGTGCGGTATCTGGTAATTGACGTACCAGTACGCTCCGATAGCAACGATTAAGGCCGCGACGGCAGAGACGATGGCTGCCCTTTTCTTTTTGTCCATAAATTGGTGCTCTCCTTTCCCGATATGAAAATGCTAGCGCTTTCTGACTATTCCGCAGATGCCATGGCTTTCTATTCGGTAAACGGATTCCTCTCTTGCTGCGACATCAGTCGAATAGCTGCGCGCTTGAACTGAGACCGCCCGAAATGACGGTGGATGCGGTGGGGATGGCGGGACAGTGCGTGATCGAGTGAGTTTGCTTGCACATATGGGCATGGTGGACGAATGGTAAGACTAAGCTGGCGAAAAGTGAACCTGGTTCTTACTGCAGCCATATTTCTCTGTCCGATGGTGTTAATGCGCTAATGCTGTTCGTTGGTGGCGAGTCTGAGCATGGGCGTTCCTCGAGACGCTCATTGCGCTCACCGATTAATGGACAACCCGTTGGGACTAATTACGTAGCCCGATTTAAACTGCTGACTTGGGTGCTGCATACATTTCGCATGGTCGCGGAAGGCTGCGCAACCGCCTGACGCTATTTATGAGTCATGAGCTGTTTCGGTTATGCAAGATATCGAAAGGAATTCTAGGATGACTGTAAAACTAGAAACCGTAATAAATGCGATGGATCTTGCGGCGGAGGTTCTGGCCGCGGCAGCTGGTGTCATTGAGGGTGCAAAGCAACTCGGTGTCGATGTTGATGCCGTTGGTGGTGCCGTAAAGGGTGCTGCTGATGGCGCCGCTAATGGCGTGCGCGCCGTTGCCGATGGTATTGGTATGGGGCTTGGTGTCGCGGCCGATGGCGTTGGCGCGGCGGTTGGCGCGCTGGGCGGCGCTGCGAAAGCGTTCCAGGACTCAAGAGAAGCCGCCGAGGCTCGCAAGAAGATCAGCGCCGCCAGGCAGTCGATTTTCGAAAGTGCGTCGACGGTGATGCCCCTGCACAAGTTTGTCTGCCAGCAGGAAAAGGCTTCCGATGCCGCGTTTAACGGCTTTGATATGCCTGGCTGCTACCTTATCGCAAAGTATCAAAAGGGCGATCACGATAAGAACTACAGTGACTATCTGGGAATTTATGTGGGCTCAAGTGAGCATATGTCGGATGGTATCGTGTCCACGCCCACACGTTTGGGCGATCCGGATGTTTATGCCGATTACAAGTATCATCAAAACGTGATGCTGTTCGTGTTCCCCTGCGAACTGAAAGACCTCGATGAACGTCGCGAACTCCTGCTGCGATCGTTTGAAGGCAGCAGGCTGTACAACGGATCAGAGGTGCTAGCTTAAGGGCTTGGTCGGAGTTGGTCGACAATCTCGATCTGTAACACGAGGGTGAGCATTCAGCTATCAGCTGTTATAGATTTAGACAATCTGGGGGTGAGCTGAGAAGTGTCTCAATCTGTAACAACTTGGGAAGGAAAACCGTTCTTACTGTTACAGAATGAGACGGAAGCTGGGGTCTCTACGTAATATCTCGATCTGTAACAGATAGGGGAGAAAATGTTCTCTAAATGTTACAGATAGAGACAAAGGCGGGAGCGGAGCCAGCCGTTTACCTTGAGCGTGGATTTCTGGACGTACAAGCGTGGAAAATCTCCCGCTTAGTGAATGAGCGTGGATAATCTGCCACTTTGGGTTCGAAACCGTGCTAAAAGAGGGAGATTATCCACGCTCGATTTCAAACGGGAGAAAATCCACGCTCGTTCGTGCCGGAAAAGTCCGATCGCGACCTATGTAATAGTGCAAGAGGGTCGTTATCGAAGGTCGATGCTCTAGGCGTACTCCACCGTGCCAAAGTGTTCCCTTGGGAAATGACACCAGCACAGCCAAATCCACCGTCCTTCATATCTAAACTCAACAAAAACGCAGGTCAAAGTATATAGATACGCCCGGCACCGTGTATCTAGAGGTTTTCGTTGACAGCCCCCAAGGTTGCATCGTATTATCTTTTTCGTTCGCGGGGGCGGCGGTCCAAAAGACCAAAGAACCTGCGGATACTTGAACGATTGGGAGTTTGCCCGAGTGGTTAATGGGGACGGGCTGTAAACCCGTTGGCTCTGCCTACATAGGTTCGAATCCTATAGCTCCCACCCGTCAAGTGCCTGTATAGCTCAGTCGGTAGAGCACTTCGTTGGTAACGAAGAGGTCACCAGTTCAAGTCTGGTTGCAGGCTCCATCCGGCGGTGTAGCTCAGTTGGTTAGAGCACACGGTTCATACCCGTGGCGTCACTGGTTCGAATCCAGTCACCGCTACCATAGGTAACACGGTGGCTTCTCAATAGTATGTTGAGAGGCCACTATGGTATAAAGGCAAAGTCCCGTCCGGGGACGACCTGTTAAGAGGAGGGCTTTATGGCCAAAGAGAAGTTTGAGCGCACTAAGCCGCATGTTAACATCGGCACCATTGGTCACGTCGACCACGGCAAGACCACGCTGACCGCCGCCATCACCAAGGTTCTCTCTGAGACCGAGGGCTGCAAGGCTGACTTCACTGCGTTCGAGAACATCGACAAGGCTCCCGAGGAGCGCGAGCGCGGCATTACGATCTCCGTCTCCCACGTTGAGTACGAGACTGCTGCCCGTCACTACGCTCACGTTGACTGCCCGGGCCACGCTGACTACGTCAAGAACATGATCTCCGGTGCTGCTCAGATGGACGGCGCTATCCTGGTCATCGCCGCTACCGACGGCCCCATGGCTCAGACCCGCGAGCACATCCTGCTCGCCCGTCAGGTCGGCGTTCCCTACATCGTCGTCTTCCTGAACAAGTGCGACATGGTCGACGATGACGAGCTCATCGACCTCGTCGAGATGGAGACCCGTGAGCTCCTCTCCGAGTACGATTTCCCCGGCGACGACATCCCCGTCATCCGTGGTTCCGCTCTGGGCGCTCTCGAGGGCGACGCCAAGTGGATGGACGCTATCCGCGAGCTCATGAAGGCCGTCGACGAGTACATCCCGACGCCTGCTCGTAACAACGACCTCCCCTTCCTGATGGCCGTTGAGGACGTTATGACCATTTCCGGCCGTGGTACCGTTGCTACCGGCCGTGTCGAGCGCGGTGAGCTCAAGCTCAACGAGCCCGTCGAGATCGTCGGCATCAAGGATACCCAGAACACCGTCGTTACCGGTATCGAGATGTTCCGTAAGTCCATGGACTTCTGCGAGGCTGGCGACAACGTCGGTCTGCTGCTCCGCGGCATCAAGCGCGAGGACATCGAGCGCGGCCAGGTTCTCTGCAAGCCCGGTTCGGTTACCCCGCACACCAAGTTCACCGGCGAGATCTACGTTCTGACCAAGGAGGAGGGCGGCCGTCACACCCCGTTCTTCGATGGTTATCGTCCTCAGTTCTACTTCCGTACCACCGACGTTACCGGTACGGTCAAGCTCCCCGAGGGCACCGAGATGGCTATGCCTGGTGACCACATCACCATCGAGGGCGACCTCATCCACCCGATCGCTATGGAGGAGGGCCTGCGCTTCGCTATCCGCGAGGGTGGCCACACCGTCGGTTCGGGCATCGTCTCCACGATCATTGAGTAAATTAGCTCTCTGATATAGCTGACTTAGAGAACCCGGCACTTATATGGGTGCCGGGTTCTTTTCTGCGCGGGCTTTTTGCCTGACAATTACGCTTGACTCGCTCTTAAGCAGAGCGTGAGGGATCGATTAGATCTCGTTGGCTTCATTGATGTGTTCCAAATATGAATGGAGCCAACGAGAACCAATTGATTCGAGGTTTTCGTTGACAGCACTTACGTAGAGCTGATAAAGTAACAACTCGTGCCCGTACGGGGCGGATATGAAAGGTTCAGGATACATGCGTACTCTAGTTACTCTTGCGTGCACTGAGTGCAAGCGCCGCAACTATACGACCACCAAGAACAAGTCGACCATGCCTGATCGTATGGAGATCAAGAAGTATTGCCCCTGGTGCCGTCACCACACGCTGCACAAAGAGACTCGCTAGTCTCTAGTCACATACGCCAGTAGTTCAATTGGTAGAGCATCGGTCTCCAAAACCGAGTGTTGAGGGTTCGAGTCCTTCCTGGCGTGCCAGTCATTATTCCGTAAGCTCCCATTTGGGGGCTTACGGTTTACTCATGTATAAGCGCATTGCGCGGAGGTAACCCAAATGGCCAACAAGAAGAACAAGAAGAAGGCAAAGCAGCAGGCGCCTGCCAACAACGCTGCCGCCAACTCCAAGGTTGAGGCCAAGAAGGCCGTTGCCAAGAAGAGCGAGAAGGCTGCGAAGTCCAAGAAGAACGAGAAGCCCGGTTTCTTCGCCCGCATCAAGAAGTATTTCGCTTCGGTCAAGTCCGAGATGAAGCGTGTCACGTGGCCCGACAAGAAGGAGCTCGTGAACTACTCGGTCGTCGTTTGCGCTTCTCTGGTTGTCGTCGGCGTCGTCATCGCTCTGCTCGATGCTGGCTTTGGCGAGGCTCTTGCTCTGTTCTCCGGATTGAGGGGCTAAACCATGTCTAAGCGTTGGTACGTCGTTCACACTTACTCTGGATACGAGAACCGCGTAAAGTCCGATCTCGAGCATCGTATCGAGACCATGGGCATGCAGGATCGTATCTTTGATATCGAGATTCCTATGGAGCGCGTCACCGAGATCAAAGAGGGTGGCAAGCGCGAGACCAAGGATTCCAAGATTTTCCCGGGCTATGTACTGGTCCGCATGGAGATGGATGACGATGCGTGGACGTGTGTTCGCAACACGCCCGGCGTCACCGGTTTCCTGGGCGGCAATGGCAAGCCCGCTCCGCTTTCCCGCGACGAGTACAATAAGATGACTCGTCGTGCCGGTAAGGGCGATTCGCCCAAGCGTACGTCGGTCGATATTGAGGTCGGCACGTCCGTCCGCGTCACCGATGGCCCGCTTACCGACTTTGGTGGCAAGGTCTCCGAGGTTAACACCGAGGCAGGCAAGCTCAAGGTCACGCTGATGATCTTTGGCCGCGAGACGCCGGTCGAGCTCGACTTTAACCAGGTCGCTGTCATCGCTTAAGTTTTCGTCCGTTCGCGCGAGCGTGCTTCTTCTGTGACTGCTCATCTCAGGAGTGCTTCTAACACGTGCGTGCTTACGATATAGCAAGTACTTCACACTCGTGATTCGAAAGGAATGACCATGGCTGAGAAGAAGGTTGCCAACGTCATTAAGCTCCAGATTCCTGCTGGTGCCGCTAACCCCGCTCCTCCCGTCGGCCCCGCCCTGGGCGCTGCTGGCGTGAACATCATGCAGTTCTGCCAGGCCTTTAACGCCGAGACGCAGGACAAGAAGGGCGACATCATCCCCGTTGAGATCACTGTCTACGAGGATAAGTCCTTCTCCTTCATCACCAAGACCCCGCCCGCGGCTCACCTCATCAAGAAGGAGCTGAACCTCAAGTCTGGTTCCGCTAAGCCCCAGGCCGACAAGGTTGGTCAGCTCTCCCAGGAGCAGCTCACCAAGATTGCCGAGATCAAGCTGCCGGACCTCAATGCTAACGACATTGACGCCGCCAAGAAGATCATCGCCGGTACCGCCCGTTCCATGGGCGTCACCATCGCTGAGTAGCGATTTCTTATGGTAACGACGGGTGCTCCGGCCGGGGCGCCCGTTAAATGTGTGCAATAGGGCACACGATACGATGTGGGAGGGCTCACGCCCGTTTAACCACAGGAGGTAATGCACATGGCTAAGCATGGTAAGAGCTATAACGCCGCTGCCGAGAAGATCGACCGCGCCACGCTCTACACCCCCCTTCAGGCTGCCAAGCTCATCAAGGAGCTCGACACCGCCAAGTTCGACGAGACCGTCGAGGCCCACTTCCGTCTGGGCGTCGATACTCGTAAGGCTGACCAGAACATCCGTGGTTCCATCTCCCTGCCCCACGGCACCGGCAAGACCGTTCGTGTTGCCGTCTTCGCCGAGGGCGAGAAGGCCCGCGAGGCCGAGGCTGCCGGCGCCGACATCATCGGTTCCGACGAGCTCGTCGCCCAGATTCAGAAGGGCGAGATCAACTTCGACGCCGCTATCGCTACGCCGAACATGATGGCCAAGGTTGGCCGCATCGGTAAGATCCTTGGTCCCCGTGGCCTCATGCCGAACCCCAAGCTCGGCACCGTGACCATGGACGTCGCCAAGATGGTCTCCGAGCTCAAGGCCGGCCGCGTTGAGTATCGCGCCGACCGCTACGGCATCTGCCACGTGCCCCTGGGCAAGAAGTCTTTCTCCGAGCAGCAGCTCGTCGAGAACTACGCTGCCCTGTACACCGAGATCCTGCGCGTCAAGCCCTCTTCCGCTAAGGGCAAGTACGTCAAGTCCATCTCCGTGTCTTCCACCATGGGCCCTGGCATCAAGGTTGATCCCGCTATCCAGCGCGACTTCCTGGCTGAGTAACTTTTAGTTACTGCCTGAGCAAAGCAAGCATTGCTAAAGAAACCCGGTTCTGTCTCGTGCAGGACCGGGTTTCTTGCTATCGCGTCAAAACCACCTTAAAGGGGACAGTGCCCCCTTTAAGGTGGTTACCAGGGTGTTCTAGCGGTTGAGGACTCGATAGCCTCGTGGCGCTTGAGTTCGCGACGCATGGTTTGCGAATTGAGCCAGGCTGCCTGCCAGCCACGGATGGGGTAGCGCGCTTCGTCCAGCTCAAACTGCGTATAGCCGCAGGCGTTGATGATCGTTGCCCCGCATGCATGCTGACGCACACGTTGAAAGTCGCGACCATAGCATTGGTGCACATGCCCGTGCACCATGTAGTCGGGGTTCCAGGACTCGAGCGCCGTGTTAAAGCATTCGAATCCCCGATGTGGCAGATCGTCCAGATCGCCCATGCCAGCGGCGGGCGCATGGGTCAGCAGGATGTCACAGCCGCCGACCATCCTCACTTTGCGGGACAGCTTGCGCATACGCCTGGCCATCTCGTGTTCGGTGTACATGTTGGCGCCGTCGCGATAACGCATGGACCCGCCAAGGCCCGCAATGCGAATCCCTCGGTACGTGTACACGCTGTCTTCCACGCAGATACATCCGCCCGGTGCATGACGTGCGTAACGGTCATCGTGATTGCCGCGCACGTAGATGAGCGGTTTGTTGATGACGGTGACCAAAAACTCAAGATAGTCCGGGTCCAGATCGCCGGCGGACAAAATCAGGTCGACACCCTCAAAGCGTTCTTTGCGAAAGCACTCCCAAAGGCATCGTTCTTCGGTATCGGCTATGGCAAGGATTTTCATAGGGCAGGGACTTTCGGCTCATCGTCGAGCTGCGGAATGGTGCCCACCACGTTGTCTGCCAGCCAGTCCATCTCGACAATCTGCGTGCTCGGCAGTGGGGGAAAGCCTTCGATCTGCACCACGCCGTCTTGGCTATGGAGCTCGCCGCCAAATGGATTGATGGAGCCCTCGACGATGCCATTGCGGAGAAGCTGAACAAGCTTGCGCGTCTGATAGGGCAGGCCCGGAGCGTAGCGAATATCGATAACGCCCGAGCTCATGCCGTACCAGTAGTTGACGGCGCGAACCTGTCTGTCGTCACTGGTCTCATCCCAGGTGCCATGCAGTAGGCTTCGCACGATAAGCTCGTAGTATCGGCCCCAGTTCCATACCGGCATGGCGATGCCGACGACCTTGCCATCGACCAGACGGTGGAGTCCGTAGGCTGTGGGGTCCTCCAGCGACTTGGACATGTCGGCGCCGGTCATGACGCTCACGCCTTCGTGGCACATGGCCTCGGCAAGGCCACCGGCGGGCACATCGCCCCAGGTCAGGATAATTTGCGCACGGGGGTCGAGTAGCGAAGCTCCAATCGCAAAGGCGTTGATCTCGCTGAGTGCGCCCGAGGCGAAGACCGACGCGTGGTAACCGATGCGGTGATTGTCCGCCATGCTGGCGGCAAGGGCGCCCAGGAGGAACTTGGCCTCGTACATCTTGCCAAAGTACGAACGGACGCTTTGATGGGGAAGGCCGATAGAGCAGTTGAGGAACCGAACCTGGGGATACTCAACGGCAGCCCTGAGCGTGTATTCCATCAGGCGGTGCGAGGTCGAGAAGATGACGCTGTCTCCATGTTTGACAGCCGTTTCCACGGCGGCGTAGAACACGTCCGGATCGTGGCAGTCCTCGAACGCCTCGGTGCGCACGATACCGCCAAAGTGCTCATCGAGATACTGACGCCCTTGGTCGTGCAGGCTGTCCCAGCTCGACGTCGCACAGGGGAACTCATGGATAAAGGCGATGCGCAGGGGATTGGCCGCCGAATAGACGGTCTTGCCCATAAAGAAGTTGAGCACGCCGGAGGTGGACTTGGCGGTCGACTCTTCCTCATCGACACTCGGTGCTTCGACAAGATTGACCTTGTCCTCGTTATTTTTGCCGGCAATGACCAGCTCACGCCAAATCTTACACAGGCGGTTTACGACGATATCCGTCGGCGTATCCAGCAGGCGGTCCTGGTTGTACACATTGAGGTAGACGAGCATGGCGTCTGCGGGCGTAATGTCCAGGTGGTCGCCGCCCGCGCGAAGGTAGGCGCGCTTAAAGAGTAGGAAGGTGTGGCGCAGGTAGTCGACCTTTTTCTGCGGCCATTTTTCGATAAGGTCCTGACCGAGCATCTTGGCGAGCGTCTCGTAGCTTCCCTCGCGCGAGAACTCGATCTCGTATAGGGGGCAGACGCGCCAAAACGCGCAGAACTCACCGTACAGGCGGCTTTCGACGGAATCCCATGTGCCGGGGTAGAGACGGGTGACCTTGGCCGAAACCGTCGGGGCGTCCAGGAATTTGAGGACACTGACGCGCTTGTTGCCCTCTTGGACGTAAAACCGATGCATGAACTCGGTGACGATGACGGGATCGCGATAGCCCTCGGTCACCTGGATGTCGTAGAGGTTGGACCACTTGCGGGCGAACTCCGTGCTAAACGGCAGCAAGGGCATAAAGTTGCATGAAAAGGCCGACTGACGGCCCTTGGTAACCGTGCCGACGACCATTTCGAGCGGAATGTCTCTCAGACCGACATTCTCTAGCTGGCCTAAGGGGAGCTGGGCAACCAAGCTATCGAGGTCCGTGAGGTATGGATGCTCGCTTTGACTAATGGCGCGTCGACGTCCTTGCTCGCCGCGCTTGCGTGCTTGACGATAGGCCTCTTCCATAGTTTTGCTCCCTTAGTCGTTTAAACAACTATATGAACTATGGTACCACGAATGAAAACCACCACAAAGGTGCCTGTCCCCTTTGTGGTGGTCTAGGCGATGATGGGGGCGATGGCGCGGATGCAGGCGTCGGCCGCCGTGAAAGTGGTGCTGTCGTCGCTGACGATAAAGATGATCTTGCCCTTAATGCCAAAGTCGCCGATCTCGCTAAAGAGCACGTAGGGCTCCTTGTCAAAGCTCGAGATGGGAAGCACGGCGGCCTTGGTGGCGCTGGTCAGCTCGTCTGCCAGCGCGTCGAGCGAGGCCCACTTGGATGCGTCCTTTACGGCAACGGGCACAGCCACACGCCCAAAGGGCATGAGATGCACGAGCGTGTTCTTGGAGATATTTGAGTTGGGGACGATGATGGTCTGCCCGCAGGCGTCCTCGATGGTCGTATGACGCCAGGTGATGTCCTGGACCACGCCCGACACGCCGCCGACCTCGATATTGTCGCCGGGCTTGATAATGCCCATAAAGGTCACCTGCATGCCGCCGATAAGGTTTGATAGCGTGTCCTGAAAGCCGAGCGAGATGGCGATGCCGCCGACGCCAAGAGCGGCGACGAGCGCGTTTGCGTTAATGCCAAAGCAGTTGTCGAGGATAAAGCTGCCGCCGATCACCCAGATGACGGCGCGCGCGATATTGATGAAGATACTCGATGCCGGAAGCGGGTTATCGTCGCGGTTGAGTAGGTGACGCAGAGTCTTGGATGCGACCTTGGCGGCGACGGCGGTGCCTATCGCCAAGATGACGGCCCAGATGATGTTGTGGACCCACCGTTGTTCAAAGAAATGAAGAATCGGCTCAAACAATTCCATGTTGGGAAAACCTCCTCATGATCGTCCAACCATGATACCCACCAAAAGCCCGTCCGATCACATCTGAACTGCGCCCCAAATCTTGGACGCCCTAAATAGCGACTAGGCCGCAAGGGCCT
>OBXK01000450.1_pt1 | contig 14786 bp, 13 predicted proteins | sample 1501371 | NCBI WGS metagenome assembly OBXK01 (sample SAMEA2580154, study PRJEB22360) | human gut metagenome | biome: human gut; feature: human-associated habitat; material: faeces | place: Denmark | collected 2008/2010
ACCGCGTAACAAATTAGTCACGCGTCAGCTTGCGGTGAATACGATGCGGCTGGGCTGCGTCCTCGCCCAGGCGCTCGATGCGGTTGGCCTGATAGGCCTCGAAGTTGCCCTCGAACCAATACCAGTTGCCCGGATTTTCATCGGTGCCCTCCCACGCCAGAATGTGCGTGGCGACGCGGTCCAGGAACATACGGTCGTGGCTAATGACCACCGAGCAGCCCGGGAACTCGAGCAGCGCCGCCTCGAGCGAGGACAGCGTCTCGACGTCGAGGTCGTTCGTGGGCTCGTCGAGGAGCAACAGGTTGCCGCCCTGCTTGAGCGTGAGCGCCAGGTTCAGACGGTTGCGCTCGCCGCCGGAGAGCACGCCAGCGCGCTTCTGCTGGTCCTGGCCCTTAAAGCCAAAGCTCGCCACATAAGCGCGGCTCGGAACCTCGGTCTCGCCGACCATCATGTGGTCCAGGCCATCCGAGACGACCTCCCACAGGTTCTTATCGGGGTCGATGCCGGAACGGTTCTGGTCGACGTAAGAAATCTTGACGGTCTCGCCCACCTCGAGCTCGCCCGAAGTCAGCGGCTCCAGACCCACAATCGTCTTGAACAGCGTGGTCTTACCGACACCGTTGGGGCCGATGACGCCCACGATGCCGTTGCGCGGCAGGGTGAATGATAGGTCGTCGATGAGCACACGGCCATCGAACTCCTTGTGCAGGTGATGGGCCTCGAGTACCTTGTTGCCCAGACGCGGGCCCACAGGGATGCGGATGTCGGTCCAGTCGAGCTTCTGGCTTGCGCGGGCCTCGGCCTCCATCTCCTCGTAGCGAGCCAGACGAGCCTTGTTCTTGGCCTTGCGAGCCTTGGGCGAGCTGCGTACCCACTCGAGCTCGGCCTCCATGCGCTTGGCGAGCTTGGCGTCGCGGTTGCCCTGTGCCTCGATGCGCGCGGCCTTGGTCTCCAGATACGTGGAGTAGTTGCCCTTGTAGGGATAGAGGTGGCCGCGGTCGACCTCGCAGATCCACTCGGCAACGTTATCCAGGAAGTAGCGATCGTGTGTGACGGCAAGCACCGCGCCCTGGTAGTTGTGCAGGAAGTGCTCGAGCCACAGGATCGACTCGGCGTCCAGATGGTTCGTGGGCTCGTCGAGCAGCAGCAGGTCGGGAGCTTCGAGCAGCAGCTTGCACAGGGCCACGCGACGGCGCTCGCCGCCGGAAAGGACGTTGACCGGCATGTCGGAATCGGGCAGCTGCAGGGCGTCCATGGCCTGGCCGAGCTTGGAATCGATATCCCAGCCGTCGGCGGCGTCGATCTCGTCCTGGAGCTTTCCCATCTCGGCCATGAGGGCGTCCATGTCGCAATCCGGGTCGCACATCTCCTCGCCGATCTTGTTGAAGCGATCGACCTTGGCGATCATGTCGCCAAATGCCATGCGCACGTTCTCGATGACGGTCTTGTCATCGTCGAGCGGCGGCTCCTGCTGCAGGATGCCCACGGTGTAGCCGGGGGTGAGCCTGGCATCGCCGTTGGAGACCTCCTCGATGCCGGCCATGACCTTGAGCAGGGTCGACTTGCCCATACCATTGGGGCCCACGACGCCGATCTTGGCACCGGGGTAGAAGCTCAGGGTCACGTCGTCAAGGATTACCTTGTCGCCATGGGCCTTACGAGCCTGATACATCTGGTAGATAAACTCCGCCATTTGCCTGTTTTATCCTTTCTACCTGCTGTTTCCCTATTCTTGTTTCGCCTAAGTGGAAACGAAATGGAAAAACCAGCTCTGAAACGTAACGAAAAAGGGGCATGGTTGCCCATACCCCCTAATACTACCTGGGAAAAGTTCCCCCGGAACATACTATGAACTGCGTACGCTAGTTTTCCGCAACCTTAGCGAGCGGCTCGCTGCGATTTGCGCCACAGCAGATACGAGTAGACGTAGACGGCTCCAACCGAACCAAACGCCAGAACCGCAATCACCGCGGCGACGACTTCACTCGAAAGCACGCTGCCTGCCACGCCCATCACAATCAGGCCAAAGCCCAGCACCATAAAGCAGGCGCCACCAAAACGCTGCGTACGGCGCCAGTTCTCGGGATCGGCAAGCGCCCAAGGTGTCTTGATGCCGAGCGTATAGTTCTGCTTCACACGTGGCAAGTAGTTGCCTACGCCGATGAACAGCAAACCGACAACACCGGAAATCAGCACGTTGACCGAACCGACCGCCGGCACCACGCCCCAGACCGTAAGTTCTCCCAGCCAGCTTACGGCACACATGAACAAGGTAAAGGCGATTACGAAGCCCTGATAGAACTTGCCCGAGGTTCGATATGCCTCACCTTTGGGATCGATGCGCGGCACCGCGCGGAACATTGCGAGAAGCGCCAGCGGCAACGCGCCGAGCGCCGATGCCATCCAGCTAGGACCCCAACCGTCGACAGCGCCGTTCGCGCCCCAGTGCGTGGGAATCCGTGCAGGCAAGCTCGGCATCACCATGAGGTGCACTACGACATTGGCGACGCACAGAACAACCAGCGCAATCCACACGCGCGACGATACCCCCGTGGGGTGAATGCCCTTGTTTTCGTTATTCATCCTTATCACCTTCCGTGTTTGTAAAGCCCATAAACCAACCGATCAAGTCCTGCATGACGGTGGTGTTTAAGCTGTAAACGATGTTTTGGCCATGACGTTCGTCGGTCACCAACCCGGCGTTTTTGAGCGTCGCCAAGTGATGGCTCAGCGACGGCTTACTGATATCGAAATGCTCGGCAAGCTCCCCCGCCGTGCAATTGCCCTCGCGCAGCAGTTCCAAAATGTGACGCCGTGTAGGATCGGCCAGCGCCTTAAAACCCTCTCCCGGCATAAGACCTCCTCTCATCATCTCTCATGACGTGCACACTATACTCGATATTTAGATGTTTGTCTAATTATCTAATACAGGAACATCTATAGAACATTCGTTCGTATTTAGCTACAATGGAAGTTGAAGCAGATGGGCCAGCTCCCTCTACCCGAGAAGGAGATGGACTATGAGTATTGACGATGTCCTGACGTTGTTATTGCTTGTAATCGCGGCTGTGGAGCTCGGCATCCACATTGGAGGTCGAATGAAATAGCCGCCCCCGCGTAATGCGAAGACGGCCACTTCTCACGCCATAAACGTGTTTCGGAGTTGGCCAACCCGCTGCAACGGGTGCCATCTGCTTCAATCTTATGCGAATCCCGATCCCATTTCAACAAGCCCAAGGGCTCAAATGGAATCGCAATAATACCTATAATGGCGATAGCTAAAACACGACCGACTCCCCATCGGAGGATATCTATGACCGAGACCACAGCCGCAGCCGCCATCGAGACACGCGACACCAAGCTCGAGATTATCATGGGCCGCGAGGCACTCGATAAGCTCGCCGATGCTACGGTGCTAGTGCTCGGCTGCGGAGGCGTGGGCTCCAACTGCTGCGAGGCACTCGCCCGCGGCGGCATTGGTCATTTCGTCATTCTGGATAAGGACATCATCGCGCCCAGCAATATCAATCGCCAGGCCATCGCCTTTCACAGCACCGTCGGCAAGCGCAAGGTTGACGTGATGGAGGCCATGATCCACGACATCAATCCCGCCGCCACCGTCATCAAGCGCACCGAATACTTGCTGAGCGACAACATCGATGATTTCTTCGCGAGCGTTTTGGAGCAGACGGACGGCAAGCTCGACTACGTCGTCGACGCCATCGACACCATCTCGGCCAAGCTCACCATTGCCAAATACGCTCAGGACCACGGCATTCGTTTGGTTAGCTCCATGGGCGGGGCCAACAAGCTCCATCCCGAGTGCCTCCGCTTTGCCGACATCTTCGATACGGTGCGTGACCCCATGAGCCGCATTATGCGCAAAGAATGCAAGAAGCGCGGAATCAAGAGCCTGCATGTACTGTTTAGCTGCGAGGAATCGGTTAAGACACAGCCCCGCGATCCTTCCAACATCCACGAGCGCACCGAGCTGGGAACCGCCAGCTTTATGCCGCCCATCATGGGTCAGATGATCGCCGGCGAGGTTATCCGCCAGATCAGTGGCCGCGGTACCGAGTGCGTGCGCGCCGATGGCCAGCGCTTGGACTAGCGGAGCGCGCCGAGATGGAGCCCCGATTATTTGATGCACATTGCCATCTTGATTTAATGGCTCACCCGGACGCTGTTGCCGATGAGGCAACGGCGCTGGGCTTGGGTCTATTTGATTGCGGCGTCGATCCACGCGACTTCGCTAACGCACATGGACGAACCCGTCGCCCTCCTACCGTCATCAAGGGCATCGGCCTCCATCCCTGGTGGCTCGCCGACGAGCGATGCGGCAACGCAGAAATTGACCTACTCTGCCAAATTGCCGCGCAAGAACGTTTTGTTGGCGAGGTCGGGCTCGACTTTTCCGCTCGTTTTGCCGGAAGTGAGCCGCTACAAATACAGGCATTTGACCGGCTCTGCGATACACTCGTGCAGTGCCCTCTTGCCGGGCGCGTGATATCAATTCACGCCGTTCGTTCAGCAGGAGCCGTACTGGACGTCCTCGAATCGCATGGACTACTCATCCCAAACTCCGACTCCCCCGTTATCATCTTCCACTGGTTTAGCGGCACTTCGGACGAACTCGTCCGCGCGCGTAATGCGGGCTGCTATTTTTCCGTCAACGAACGCATGCTCGCCACCAAGCGCGGTCGCGAATATGCCCGACAGATTCCACTCGACCGTCTACTGCTCGAGACCGATGCGCCAGCCGAACCAAACATAGAGACAAGCGCGCAGTCGCTCATCAAATCGCTCACAAGGACCTCGATGCGCATTGCCTCACTCAAAAACTGTGACGCAAAGCGCATCGAGTCGGCAGTTTTAGCAAATGCGCACTATGTTTTTGACCTTCGCTGCCTTCGCTAACCCCTAGTGGGCAAAAATGCTAAATATGAGTACTGTTACCGGAATGGATACATTACTCATATTTGGCATGTTTTGCACACGAGGTCCCGGGGAGGATCCTGCACCTCCCCGGGACCGCTCGGCTATTCGACGATTGGCGCTCCGTGGCCCCAAGAACCTTCCATGCCGCACACGGTCGAAGCAAACCCGGCAGCAAAGTCAAGCGCGCGCTCGATGGCCTCGGCGCCATCCTCGCCACGCTTGGCGGAATCGAGATAGCACATCAAAAACGAGGTGAGGAACGAGTCGCCCGCCCCCATGGTGTCCTTCATGTCCGTTACCGGTTTAGCCAGCTGGCGGTAATAACGCTCGCCGTCGTAAGCAATGCAGCCCTCGGCGCCCGCCGTAGCCGACACAAAACGCGGACCCAGGCCCTTCACCCATGCCAGACGCTCGCGGAGATCGTCCTCACTCGCGGCATCTGCCGCACTAAAGAAAGCGAAATCGACGTAGGGCGCAATCTGCTCGTAGTACTCGTCGGTGGAGTCATCCGAAAAGTCAAAAGAGACCGTGACGCCCGCAGCCTTCAGCTTGGGCAGCTCGCGCTCGGTAAAGCAATAGTTGCCCGAATGAACCACATCGAACTGCTTCATGTACGCAAGGTCAAAACGATCGAGGACATAGCGCGCATCGCCACGGATACCGCCCTCGTTGGAGCCGAGGAAGACACGGTCACCGTCAACGACGGTCACGCGAGCCGCTCCGTTCTCGCCAATCATCTGCTCGCACTTGTCAAGCTCGATACCCTCATCCTCGAGGCTTGCAATGACATGCTCGGCAGCGGCATCATTGCCAAAAATGCCCATGTATGCGGAGCGTGCGGCACCGCATTTCTTGGCATAAACGGCGAAGTTCACCGCATTGCCGCCGGGATACATGGTGTGGATATGCTCGTAGCGATCGACGACGTTGTCGCCAAATCCGAGCGCGTTAACGTTAAATGCCATGGCCTTTGCTCCTTCTAGTACTCGACAACACCCATATAGCGACGGAAATCGGGATCGTGATCAAACACCTTGCCGCGTGCAGCACGCAGCTCGCAGTTCATGGCGTAGAACAGCACCGGGTCCAGATAGGCACGGACGCTCGCCGGCACGGCTTCCATACCGTACTCCTTGGCATCGAGCACCATCAGCGTATCGGTATGCGTCTTAAGGAACGCCAGGGCGCGCTCGTCCATAGCACGGCACTCGCTGGAGCCCATCTGCAGGAAGTAAAAAACGCCATCCTGAGTAGCCTCGAAGGGGCCGTGGAAGTACTCGGCAGAGTGGATGTAGCTGCAGTGCTGCCACTGCATCTCCATAAGAGAGCAGATAGCGAAACCGTAGGTCTGGCTAAAGTTGGGACCGCTGCCCAGAATGTAGAAGAACTCGTGCTCCTGGCAAAGCTTGGCAAAACGATCGCCCAGCTCGGCATTTACCTTCTCACGTGCCGGGGGAAGAATCTTATCCATCTCGGCGATACCGGCATACATATCGGCAAGATCGGCGTAGCCCTCCTGCTGATCGAGCAGCTCGGCCGCAAGCGACAGCGAAATGCCAGCGGGGACCTCGGCCTGCGGCACGCCCTCGCCCCACGGGTAGACCCACGTGGTCCACTTGCCGGAGTCGATCTTGGATCCAGCGTTGTCGGTCTGGGCGATCACCGTAGCGCCGGCGGCAAGGGCAATCTCGCAGCCCTCGACGACCTCCGGGGTATTGCCACTGTGGCTGCAAGCGATGACCAGGGACTTCTCGCCCAGACGACGCGGACGCATAATGTCGAATTCACGTGCGGTATAGATATACGAAGTGAAGGTGGTTGCCTCGCGCTGCAGAAGCTCGTGAGCCGGGATCAAATCGATCATGGAGCCACCGCAAGCAATCCAGTAGACGCTGTCGAACTTGCCCTTCTCGGCAATTGCCTCTTTGATCAGATCGTGTGCGTTCATATCCAGTTCCTTTCTTATTTGGGCCGCAATCAATGACGTTGGTTGCGTAGCCGATAGTTGTTTTAGTCAATCAGATATTTCTCGAATGCGACCATGTTCTTGGCATCAGCCGCCGCCGGGTCATCGTAGTAACGGCCGTCCGTAATTTCCTGGCCCAGCATGCCGTCGAAACCATGGACGTTGAGTGTGGCAACGAAGGCGTCCATATCGTGCTTGCCATCGCCCCACACCAGATGGCCATACGGGTCACCGTCGATAAAGTGCATCTCGTGAATTGCCCCATCACCAAAGGCGGCAAACCAGTCCTCGAGCGTCTCGCCCGCAACGCCCATCGCAGTTGTATCAACCATGGGCTGTAAGTACGGGCTCGCGACCTCGTCAATCATGCGCTTCGCATCGGAAACCGTCGTCACAAGGTTGCTCTCCTCGGGACGCAGGCTTTCCATCGTAAGCACCAGACCGTGCTCGCCGGCATACTCCGCCAGAATGGACAAGTGCTCGCGGCTGCGCTTCCAGGCTTCCTCGCGGTCCTCGTCCCAGTCGCCCCAGCCCGAGTTGACGGACATACGGTCGCACCCAAGTACCTCGGCAAGCTCAATGCCGTGTTTAAAGTACGCCAGGCTGCGCTGTTCATGCAGCGGCTTGCGTGCGCAGTACTGCCAAGGATAGACAACGTTCTCGGGGCACAGAGTACGATACCTAAGCCCACGGTCTGCAGCCTTTTTCGCCAGGACCTCAGCCTCAAAGTAGCCCGTATGGTCGAGCGTCACATGCGGCTCTGCGCACCACAGCTCAATGGACTCAAAGCCCAAACGCTGCTGCACATCAAGGAAGTAATCGAGCGACCACATGATGTAGTGGATATTCATGCCCGCAATCTGCTCGCGGCGCAGCGTCGGTTTGGATTCAGACATCTTATGCCTCCTTATTTCGATCGAACACGATTTGTCCGTCCGACATCGTCATATCAACCGCAAGATCGCGTGCGTCGCGATAATCGAGGTCAAACACATCCCGATCGAGCACGCAGATATCGGCAAGCTTGCCGACCTCGAGCGTACCCAGCTCGTCTTCGCGCATCAGATCGTACGCGCCCCCGGCAGTCCAAGCGCGCAAGAGCTCGACAAGCGTCAGCGTGTTGACCTCATTCACAGGCAGTCCGTCGGCGAAGAATCCGCCGCACGCGCTGTAGATTGACTCGCCCAGACTCGGAATCAGCAGCGGCAAATCCGTTCCACAGCACACTGTGCATCCGGAATCTTCCATGCCGCGGCGATTCCAGCTGTGCAAAAGTCGCGTCTCGCCAATTTGTCGACGCATCATCGACAGGCAATCCTCGCGTCGGTCCAGCGTCAGAATCTGCGGATAGACCTCGCAAATTCCACCTAACTTGCCAAACTCGACAAGATCGGTCGGGTCAGAGTTCTCGAGATCGGTAATCGCATGGCGGCGAAGCATCCGTCCATGCTCGTCTCGAGGCAGCGAGGCATAGAGCGCCACGGTGCGACGAACGGCGCCATCGCCCTGGCAATGCAAGGAATATCGGAATCCGTCAGCATCAATTGCACGCAGCTCGTTCTCAATCAGATCCCACTCTGGCTCCTCGACGACCGTCTTGCCGGCAGCGCCCGCATCGGCCGAGTCCTCATAGGGTTCTATCATCTCGGCAAGCCCCGCCCATACGCCGCGATCGGTCATACGGTTGAAGCCAGAAAAACGAACGAACGGTCCCCGGAAGCGCTCTCGTGCCTCGCGGGCATATGCAAGATTTGCACCGGCACCCACCGGCTGCGACATCATAGAGACGCGAACCGTCAGCTCACCAGATTCCTCACGGCGAGCCATTTCGTCGGCAAAGCCGTAGTAGTCATCAAACGCCATCTCCTTGATGGCGGTAACGCCGCGTTCGTTAAGCATGCTCATGTAGTCCGAATACCCTGCACGCACCTCGGGCAGCGCGAGGAAATCGCTCATCATGCGCCAGATCTTCTCGGCATAGCACGCCTGCGGTGTAAAACCGTATCGCGCACTGGCGGCAGCATTGAGAACGCAGGTCTCCGCGCCCGGTATAAAGCAGACGACAGGGATATCACCAAAAAACTCGTCAAACACAGCTGCCGTATTTGCGTTCTCGGCATCCGATGCCAACGTTTCGGATAGGTTGTGGCCAAAAGCCGCCGCGCAATCCGGATGATCTTCTTTCCATGCACGCAAGAGCGACACGGCCTCTTTGGCATCATCGATGCCGGACAGATCAGACCCCAACGTCCGCAGCGCCCAGCCTGTATAGAAGGTATGTACATCGATCAGACCAGGCATGACGGTGCGGTCGCCCAGATCAACTACCTCGTCCGCCTGGGTCAAATACGAAGCCACCTCACACTTGGTGCCAACCGCCTCAATTCGATTGCCACGGACCGCTACGAAACCTTCAAACGGCAGGTCCCCCGTACCGGTAAAGACGCTCTTAGACGTCAGGACCGTCAAACGATCAGACATCACAACCACCTACACCGGAAGCATGCCAGAAATTGCCGTTACGATCAGGCCAAAGACGACCATGAAAATGAAGAACTTCCAAATGGTCTTCCACCATTGGCCAAACGAGATCTTTGCCACGGCAAGGCCGGCAACCGTCATGCCCGCCACGGGACTGATGGTGTTAATGGTCTGATTAGCAAACTGGAGCGCGGTAACAGCGGCTTCGGGATTGAGGCCCATAAGCTCGGTCAGCGGACCCATGACGGGCATGGTGAGCGCCGCAAGTCCAGAGCTCGAGGGAACCAGCAAAGAGAGCAGGCCAAGGACGATATACATAAACGTGGTGTAGACGGCGGCGGGCGCACCGGCAAGCGCGGTAGCGAGCGCCTGGAGGATGGTGTCGATGATCATGCCGCCCTCGGCGATGACCAGAATGCCGCGAGCGATACCGATAACGATGGCGGCGTACGCAAAGTCGGCAATGCCTTTAACGAACTCCTCGGCGATCGTCTGCTGGTCAAGGCCGCCCAGGATACCGGCAAGCAAGCCCATACCAAGGAACACGGCGGAAATCTCATTCATGTACCAGCCCTGGGTAACAAGACCCCAGACGATAATGCCCATGCCGCAGGCAAAATCGATAAGCACGAGCTTCTGACGGGTAGTGAACTCTTCCTCGATGGAGGCATCGGTCACGGAAAACTCAACACGCTTGAGCTTATCGTCCTCGTACACAATGGACGACTCGGGATTTTTCTTGACACGCATGGCGTAGCGCATGGCCCATGCGATACCAACGGCAGTGAAGATGACCCAAGAAACGGCGCGCAGCCACAGCTGAGGATTGCCCTCGATACCAATGATGCCTTGGGCGATCAAAACATTAAACGGGTCGATGGTCGAAGCACAATATCCCAGGTTAGGACCAAGGAAGCAGATGATAAACGCCGTCATCGAGTCATACCCGATACCCATCATGATGGGAATGAAGATGGCATAGAACGGCAGGGCTTCCTCAGACATACCAAACGTAGTGCCGCAAATGGACAGCAACGTCATCGTGATGGGAATGATGAGGATGTCCTTGTTCTTGAGCTTTTTAATCACACGGCTCATGCCGGCATTCAAAGCGTTGGTCTTGGTGATGACTGCGAACGATCCGCCAATCAATAAGACGAACGCAACGACGTCGGCAGCCTCCTGGATGCCCTTAGTAGGCGCTTGCAGGACCGCAAAGATATCCTGGCCCAGATTGATGGTCTCGCCGGTCTCGGAATCGGTGTAGTTCTTATCAACCTGTTCATAGGTTCCAGCAACGGCGACTTCACGCTCGCCCGCCGCTGTCGAAATCGTCTTGCGCTGATACTGACCAGAGGGAACGATCCAAGTCAGGACCGCAAAGACAACGATCAGCAAGAACATGATCGTATAGACATGCGGTAATTTGAACTTAAAACGTCTGTTTGTCTTCTTCGCCTTCGTATCTGACATAGATACCTCCAAAGAACTCGAGACTGCATCGCATCTCGCTTCAACGCCTGCGCAAGGCAAACGTTCTATGACGTTCCATAGATTACCAGCAGCTTTTCCCATCATCAAGATAATTTCAAACTGATTGCCGCGACGCGGTTGAACGGTTGCGTTCGCGCCGTGAACGGTATGGAGACGCCCGGTGAGATGATCAACCGGGCGTCTCCATTCGCAATGTCCTAGATGTCAAAGACGTAGCGAGACCCAACGATCCGCTGACGACCGATGATAAACGGCCGCCGCTGCTCATCGAAAAAGAAGGCTTCCATATAAAACAAGGGTTCGCCAACGGGAACTGCCAACAGCCGAGCGACCTCGGGCGACGCGCACGCGATCTCGAGCGTGCACGGGTCGGTAAACGCGGGAGTGCGGCCCGTCCGGTTGCGCACGAACTCAAAAATGGATTGGTTAGATAGAGGTGCCGTTGATAGATAGGCGTTGTCCTCGTAAACATATATGTTGTTCTCGAGCATGACAGGGATGCCATCGGCAGTGCGCACGCGCTCAACGCAAATCAAGTCAGTTCCAACGGGAACACCAAAGAACTGCGCTTCGGTGGAATCCGCCGGCAGTATCTTTCTCGAAATGACACACGCCCCCGGTTCCATTCCGTTAACGCGGCATGCGTTCGAAAAACTCTGAACGTCATCCTTCTGGCGAATCTTGCGCTTGAGCTTGGGGGCATTGACAAACGTGCCTTTCCCCTGTCGCTTCGTTAGATAGCCCTGCTGGACGAGCTCCTCAATAGCGCGTCGCACGGTAACGCGGCCAACTTTATAGCTCTCAGCCAATTCGAATTCGTTGGGTATCCGCGCGCCTGCCTTGTAGGCGCCGGAGTTGATTTCGTTTTTAATGATATCAATGACCTGTTGGTACAGCGGTATCGCTGCTTTACCGTCAGTTGGCCCTTCAGTCGGTGGCATATACCCTCTCCCAGCACAATTAATTCTAAAACGGGCTTAAGGGCATTCAACAAGCCCTTAAGCCCGCATTAGCTTAAAGTATGCTAGGTGTCGCACCAAAATGTTGGCTATTTACTCATCAGACCCGAAAAACGCGCAACTACCGCGCTCCTAAGAAAGCGTGAGCAGCTCCGGCAGCTGGTCGATAATCTTGTCCGCGGCATCCTGGCTAAAGCCAAAGCGTTCCTCGCGCTTGGCAATGACTGTCAGGCCGGCTCGCTTGCCAGCGGTGATGCCAGGCACCGAATCCTCAACGCAGCAGCAGCGATTCGCGGGCAGTCCCAGCAGGTCCAGCGCATGCAGGTAGATGTCGGGCTCGGGCTTGCTCTCCTTAAACTGCTCGCCGCTCACCACATACTCAAAGGCATCCGACAGCCCGCACGCATTGAGCACTTCCTCGATGCTAACCATGGGAGACGAGCTGGCAAGCGCCACGCGAACGCCGCGGCGCGGCAGCTCTCGAATCGTATCCACGGCGCCTGGGTTAATCAAAGCCTGATAGTCGCGCGGACGCTTATGAGCCCATTCGTCCCAACGGGCCAACGCTTCCTCGCCAGTGAAATGCCCCTTACCGGCACGCTCAAACCAATCGACCAGCATATGCAGGAAGAACTGATGCGAGGTACCGACCTGCCCATTCAACTCCTCTTGAGTCAGATTAAGCCCAAGCTCCTTGGCAAACGCGGCGGTCTCGCCCAGGTAGTAATACTCGGTATCGACAATGACGCCGTCCATGTCAAAGATAACGGCATCGAACGGAAATGCGGACACGGCACCCTCCCTAACAAAAGGACGCCCGCGAGCAGGCGCCCGAACCATGCATTATCGGCGATTCTAGCCCAGTAGCTTATCCAGTGCCACCGCAATACCGTCTTCGTTGTTATTGGCGGTCACCATCTGGGCCACAGCCTTAACCTCATCGACGGCGTTGCCCATGGCAACACCGGTGCCGGCCCACTCAATCATGGACTTGTCGTTTTGGCCGTCGCCAAACGATACGACCTCGCTGGCATCGATGCCAAGCTTGGGCAGGGCACCCTCGAGCGCGCGGGCCTTGTCGATACCGGGCGCCGTGTACTCAAAGTACCAGTCGGCCGTAAACATGCCCGAAAGCGTCTGGGTAAAGGGCGCATACATCTCCTCGTAATGCGCCTGCAGGTAGGCCGGATCGCCCGCCGTCAGCAGCTTGTCCACGGGATAAGCATCAGCGACCTCATGCAGGCTCTCCACCTCGCGGATCTTAAGATCGCACGCGTCGCGCTCATACTTGACGATATTCTTCTGCGAGCCGTCAGGCAGCGTGATCATGCAATGGTACGAGTCCTCGACATGCAAATCGCGACCGAGCGAAATCATAGGGATCACGTCAAAATTACGCAGGTGATCAATCAGGCGATGCAATTCGTCGGCAGGCATAGCCTGATCGAACAACACCTCGTCGGTCTGGGCATCGACAACGTGAGCACCGTTAAAGGCCACCAGCAGACCGTCATGGTTTTGAAGATCGAGCTCCTGCGCCAAGGCGTGCAGCCCCCATGCGGGACGGCCCGAAGCCAAGATGAGCTTAATGCCCGACTCCTGCGCCGCGAGCAGCTTCTCGCGCGTACGCGGGCTGATCACCTTCTGATCGTTGGTAAGCGTACCGTCGATATCCATCGCGATGGCTTTGATTGCCATATGTGCCTCCTTGCATCGTTTTTATCGCGCACTATCTTATCCGAGCCGGGGCACGTTCGCACAGCGCGCGTATGACGGTTGCAAAACCACCCCATTTGAAACAAAGGCAAAAAAGTACTTGCAAAGACGCGTTCCGACATATAAGTTGATAAAAGACCGCCGTTGCGGTTTTAAGTAGATCGAGCATATGAAGTTTGAGTTTTAGCGTGTAAGAGAAGGAAGATCGGCAAAGTACAACCCCAAACGCAATGACAACTTAATGAGGTAACTGCCACATGTGAGGCACCCAGGGCATTGCTGTCTCGATTTTGAGCACGATGCCTTCCGCCTTGCATGGGCCGTTCCATCCCGCCCCTGCAGCAACTGCCTCATGGGCTCATTGAAAACCGCATAGCACCCAAACGTCAGCACATCACCCACGGCAAGCACATCACTCACGACAACCAACACATCAACAAACAGCACGAACATCAACCGATTGGAGAAGCTATGACAAACCACCACGCTGAAGACGGCGATAAGAAAAGCATTCTGGATGCCCGCATTGAGCGAGCATATGCAAACGAATATGACGCCGCCTTTGCCGCCGCGACCATCAAGAACTACGCGTCGCTACCGCTCGCGACGATCTTGGCCGACCACCCTCAACTGCTGAAGCGCTGCACAAAGATCATGGGCGACCCCGATATTCGCAAGCTGACAGACCCCTATGCCCCAAAACGCGACAACGATTCGTGCGTTCTTACCGTAGGCTGCCTAGCCCATATGCTTACGGCGCTCGACACGAAACTCAAGCTCGAATGGGAACCCGACGAGCGTCATGAACTCGAAAGCAAGCGGAACACCCTGCGCACCGCACTGTTCCTTCCGTTGGACGGCCTCAAGCGCTGCAACGTCGAGCTCAATACACAGGCGCGGCAAAAGCCCGGGACCACGGGGCAGAAAACTCCAAGACCCCATGCGGCCATCGTCGACCGCAACCGATATAACCGCATGACTGCGCACTTTTCCGCCGAGGGAGCAGCCATAAGGACGCTGATCGACCTGCTGTGCCTCCTGAGCATCAACGAGCTATTTGAGGGCTATCTCGCCCTTGTTCCCGCGACGGCACCCAAGTCGGTAGCAAAGATCATCGAGACCTGCAGACGCCAGTTTGAGCGCCATCGCAATGGCAGCGAGATGAGCGCCAGCATCGCGCAGTACTACGCGGCTCATTACAAAAATGACGGATGTGCCCCTGTCGAGCATCA
>OBXK01000453.1_pt1 | contig 14570 bp, 9 predicted proteins | sample 1501371 | NCBI WGS metagenome assembly OBXK01 (sample SAMEA2580154, study PRJEB22360) | human gut metagenome | biome: human gut; feature: human-associated habitat; material: faeces | place: Denmark | collected 2008/2010
CAAACTGGAACCGGTGGGGCCAGTGGGAAGCCCCCCCCCCCCAGCCAGTGGCAGGAGAGCCGCTCTCCGCTGCAGGTGATCCTGCAGGCCAGCCTGCTGGAGTCCGGCGGACGTCCGGTCACGCGCACCGTCAGACAGCCAATCTGGCCTGCCGATACGCTACCGGGTATCCGACCAGAATTTGCCCTGAAAGAGGTTTATGACTATCGCACCGACAGCACCGTCAAGCAGCCGGTGGTGGATGAAAACGGCGCCGCCGCGTTTGAGATTGTGTATGCCGATGCGAAAGGTGAGAAGAAGGCGGTCTCCGGGCTACAGGTGCGGTTAATTCGCGAACGCCGCGACTACTACTGGAACTGGTCCGATAGCGAAGGCTGGCAGTCGCAGTTCGATCAAAAAGATCTTCAGGAAGGCGAGGAGTCGCTGGATATTTCAGCCGGACAAACGGCGAAAGTGAGCTTCCCGGTCGAGTGGGGTTCTTATCGCCTGGAAGTCAAAGGGCCAGATGATGTGGTCAGCAGCGTGCGCTTCTGGGCCGGATACAGCTGGCAGGATAACAGCGACGGCCAGGGGGCGGCGCGTCCGGACCGCGTCACCATGAAGCTGGATAAACCGGCCTATAAACCGGGCGATACCATCAAGCTTCATATCGCCGCGCCGGCAGCCGGTAAAGGCTATGCGCTGGTGGAATCAAGCGAAGGGCCGCTGTGGTGGCAGGAGATTGACGTCCCGGCGGAAGGGATGGACTTATCGATCCCGGTGGATAAAGCGTGGAATCGTCACGACCTGTACCTCAGCGCGCTGGTTATTCGTCCGGGGGATAAATCCCGCTCCGCGACGCCAAAACGGGCGGTGGGCCTGCTGCACCTGCCGCTCGGCGACGAAAACCGTCGTCTGAATCTGGCGCTGGAGGCGCCGGCTAAAATGCGCCCGAACCAGCCGCTGACGGTGAAGGTTAAGGCCAGCGTCAAAGAAGGCGAGATGCCGAAACAGGTTAACGTTCTGCTCTCCGCCGTGGATAGCGGGGTACTGAATATTACCGACTACGCGACGCCGGACCCGTGGAACGCTTTCTTCGGCCAGAAACGCTACGGGGCCGATATTTACGATATCTATGGTCAGGTGATTGAAGGGCAGGGGAGACTCGCCAGCCTGCGCTTCGGCGGCGACGGTGATGAACTTAAGCGCGGCGGCAAACCGCCGGTTAACCACGTGACGATTATCGCCCAGCAGGCGCAGCCGGTGGTGCTGGATGAGAAAGGCGAAGGGACGGTGACTCTGCCGATTGGCGACTTTAACGGCGAACTGCGGGTGATGGCCCAGGCGTGGACCGCTGACGATTTTGGCAGCAGCGAAGGGAAAACGATCGTGGCTGCGCCGGTCATTGCCGAGCTGAACATGCCGCGCTTCCTCGCCAGCGGGGATACCACGCGGCTGGCGCTGGATCTCAGTAACCTGACCGATAAGCCGCAAACCCTCAACGTTGCGCTGGCCGCCAGCGGTCTGCTGCAGCTTGAAGGGGGAGAAATACCGTCGGTGCAGCTGGCGCCCGGCGCGCGCAGCACCCTGTTTGTACCCGTCCGCGCGCATGAAGGTTTCGGCGATGGTCAGGTGAATGCCATCATCAGCGGCGTGAACCTGCCAGGTGAAACGTTCACGCCAATGCAAAAACAGTGGAAGCTCGGCGTGCGTCCGGCTTTCCCGGCGCAAACTGTCAATTCGGGCGCCGTCCTGCAACCAGGCGAAAGCTGGCAGGCTCCGGCGGCGCAAAGTGAGGGCTTCTCGCCGGCGACGCTGCAGGGACAGCTGGTGTTCAGCGGCAAGCCGCCGCTGAACCTGGCGCGCTATATTCGCGACCTGAAAGCCTATCCCTATGGTTGCCTGGAGCAGACCACCAGCGGGCTGTTCCCGTCGCTCTATACCAACGCCGTCCAGCTTAAAGCGTTGGGCATCAGCGGCGATAGCGATGAAAAACGACGCGCGGCGGTGGATATCGGCATTTCTCGCCTGCTGCAGATGCAGCGCGATGATGGCGGTTTCGCCCTGTGGGATAAAGAGGGTCCGGAGGAGTACTGGCTAACGGCCTACGCGATGGACTTCCTCGTCCGGGCGGGCGAGCAGGGCTACAGTGTCCCGACTAACGCCGTCAACAGCGGTAACCAGCGTCTGCTGCGTTATTTACAGGAGCCGGGGCTGATGACCGTCCGCTATAGCGATGATGCCCAGGCCAGCCGCTTTGCCGCTCAGGCCTATGCCGCGCTGGTGCTGGCCCGGCAGCAGAAAGCGCCGCTCGGCGCGCTGCGCGAGATCTGGAGTCGTCACGACCAGGCGCGTTCCGGTCTGCCGCTGCTGCAGTTGGGCGTCGCCTTGAAATTGATGGGCGATGCGCCGCGCGGCGACGAGGCCCTGAAGCTGGCGATGGCCACGCCGCGCCAGGATGCGAACCGCTGGCTCGGCGATTACGGCAGCGAGCTGCGCGACGATGCGCTGAAGCTGGCGCTGCTGGAGGAGAATAAACTGCTGCCGGAAGCGCAAAATACGCTGCTCAGCAATCTGGCGGAAGAGGCATACGGCCAGCGCTGGCTTTCGACGCAGGAGAGTAATGCTCTGTTCCTGGCCGGGCGTACGTTGCAGGACCGTTCCGGCAGCTGGCAGGCGCAAACCTCCGTGCAGGCCGAACCGCTCTCCGGCGATAAAGCGCAAACCCGCAACCTGACCGGCGACCAGCTGGCGGCGCTGCAGGTCACCAACACCGGCCAGCAGGCGCTGTGGCTTCGCCTCGACAGCAGTGGATATCCGCAGAGCGCTCCGCAGCCGGGAGGCAACGTGCTGGGAATCGAACGGCAAATTTTCGATACCCAGGGCCAGCAGAAATCGCTCGCTTCGCTGCGCAGCGGCGAACTGGTGCTGGTGAAGCTGGAAGTCACGGCCAAACGCAACGTGCCGGACGCGCTGGTAGTGGATTTACTCCCGGCGGGGCTGGAGCTGGAAAACCAGAATCTGGCTAACAGCAGCGCCAGCCTGCAGGAAAATGGCGAAGCGGTGCAGAATTTGCTTAACCAGATGCAGCAGGCGGATATCCAGCACATTGAGTTTCGCGACGATCGCTTCGTCGCCGCGGTGGCTATCAATGAAGGCCAGCCGGTGACGCTGGTTTATCTGGCGCGCGCGGTGACGCCGGGCACTTATCAGGTACCGCAGCCGCAGGTCGAGTCAATGTACGTGCCGCAGTGGCGGGCAACCGGCGCGGCCAGCGGACCGCTAACCGTTGCGCCCTAAATGCGGGTATTGAAGCGTATAAAACGCCGCTGGCGCTGGCTGGCGGCGTTTATTTTTTTGCTGTGGCTATTGCTGCGGGCGGCCGATCGGCTATGGCCGCTGCCGCTGCATGAGGTTACGCCTGCCAGAGTGGTGGTGGCGGAAGACGGCACGCCGCTGTGGCGCTTTGCCGATGCGCAGGGCGTCTGGCGCTATCCGGTGACGCTGGCCGACGTTTCGCCGCGCTATTTACAGGCGCTGATCCACTATGAAGATCGCTGGTTCTGGGATCATCCTGGCGTCAATCCGCTCTCGATCGCTCGCGCCGCCTGGCAGGATCTCACTTCCGGCAGAGTGATCTCCGGGGGCAGCACCCTCACTATGCAGGTGGCGCGGCTGCTCGATCCTCATCCCCGCACCTTTGGCGGCAAGCTGCGGCAGCTATGGCGAGCGCTGCAGCTGGAGTGGCATCTGTCAAAAAGCGAGATCCTCACGCTCTACCTCAACCGGGCGCCGTTCGGCGGTACGCTGCAGGGGATCGGCGCGGCCAACTGGGCCTATCTGGGTAAACCCCCCGCGCAGCTAAGCTACGGCGAAGCGGCGCTGCTGGCGGTATTGCCGCAGGCGCCGAGCCGCTTACGTCCGGACCGCTGGCCCGAGCGGGCGCAGGCGGCGCGCGATAAAGTCCTGCTGCGAATGGAAAGCCAGGGCGTGTGGCCGTCGCAGCCGGTGCGAGAAGCTCTCGAAGAGCCCGTCTGGCTGTTTCCGCGGCAGATGCCGCAGCTGGCGCCGCTTTTTGCCCGCCGCGCGCTGGCGAGCAGCCGCGCAGAGAAGGTGGTCACGACGCTGGATGCCGGGCTACAGCGGCAGCTGGAAGATCTGGCGCTGAACTGGAAATCGCGCCTGCCGCCGCGCAGTTCTTTAGCGATGATCGTGGTCGACCATACCAATATGAAGGTGCGCGGCTGGGTAGGATCGGTGGATATTGGCGATGATAGCCGCTTTGGTCATATTGATATGGTCTCGGCGATCCGCTCCCCCGGCTCGGTACTGAAGCCGTTTGTCTATGGTATGGCGCTGGATGAGGGGCTGATCCATCCGGCCTCATTACTGCAGGACGTGCCGCGACGCTTTAGCGACTACCGACCGGGCAACTTTGACAGCGGGTTTCACGGGCCGGTGAGCGCCAGCGACGCGCTGGTTCGCTCGCTGAACCTTCCGGCAGTGCAGGTGCTGGAGGCCTACGGACCGAAGCGTTTTGCCGCCAGGCTACGCAATGCCGGATTGCCGCTGATGCTGCCCGCTGGCGCGGAGCCGAATTTATCGCTGATCCTCGGCGGCGCCGGCGCGCGTCTGGCGGATATCGTGGCGGCGTACAGCGCGTTCGCCCGCCACGGCAAGGCGGGACAATTGCGCATCACGCCGGACTCGCCGCTGGTTGAGAGGCCGCTGCTGTCGCCGGGGGCCGCGTGGATCGTGCGGCGCATACTGGCCGGCGAAGCGCAGCCGGTGCCCGATGCGTCGCTGGTGAAGGTGGTGCCGCTGGCGTGGAAAACCGGCACCAGCTACGGCTATCGCGACGCCTGGGCGATCGGCGTGAATGCCCGCTATCTGATTGGTATCTGGACCGGACGGCCCGACGGCACGCCGGTCGTCGGACAGTTTGGCTTCGTCAGCGCGGTGCCGCTGCTGAATCAGGTCAATAATCTGCTGCTGGCGCGACCGGCTATGAGCCGCGGCGGATTACCGGCCGATCCTCGCCCGTCGTCGGTCAGCGCCGGGACCGTGTGCTGGCCCGGCGGGCAGAATTTAGCGGCGGGCGACGCGAACTGCCGCCGACGGCTGGCAACCTGGCTGCTCGACGAGAGCCAGCCGCCGACCCTGCTGCTGCCTGGTCAGGAGGGGATTCGTGGGATTCGTTTTCCGGTATGGCTGAATGAGAAAGGGGAGCGGGTGGCGGCAGATTGCCCAGGCGCGGTGGCGAAAAGCCTCGACGTCTGCCGCTTGAACCCTGGCTGCCCGCGGGCGAACGGCGTCGCGCCAGGTTGCCGGCGGTTTCGGCGGACTGCCCGCCGGTGCAAACCGTCGATGCCGCCCCGCTGGTGCTATCCGGCATCCGTGAAGGCGCGGTGGTTAAACGTATGCCCGGCGAGCTGAAGGTGATGCTGCCGCTGCAAACGACCGGCGGGGAAGGGCGGCGCTGGTGGTTTCTGAACGGCGAACCGCTGACCGCGGAAGGCGCCAGCGCCATCCTTAACCTTGAGCGCCCCGATAGTTATCAGCTAGTGGTGATGGATGAGGCGGGGCAGATTGTTGCCGCTAACTTCACCGTGCAATAAACAGAACTTGCCTGAATTAGCCGGATTTGTTGTTTAAGGTCGCTTTTTTTTAAAAAAATGTTACCTAAACACATAGGCAACCGCCTTAGATGATGATTATAATTCGCGCCGTATTTATCGGTCTCATCTGCGAAACAGAACAACATATATAAAGAGGTTATCATGGCTATTGAACGTACTTTTTCCATCATCAAACCAAACGCGGTGGCAAAAAACGTTATTGGCGGCATCTTTTCTCGCTTTGAAGCTGCAGGGTTCAAAATTGTTGGCACCAAAATGCTGCATCTGACCGTTGAGCAGGCTCGCGGCTTCTATGCTGAGCACGAAGGTCGCCCGTTCTTTGACGGTCTGGTTGAATTTATGACTTCCGGTCCGATCGTGGTTTCCGTGCTGGAAGGCGAAAATGCGGTTCAGCGTCATCGTGACCTGCTGGGCGCAACCAACCCGGCGAACGCGCTGGCGGGTACCCTGCGCGCAGACTACGCTGACAGCTTCACCGAGAACGGCACCCACGGTTCCGATTCTGTTGAATCCGCCGCGCGCGAAATCGCGTTTTTCTTTGCTGAAGGCGAGGTTTGTCCGCGCACCCGCTAATCCTCGTCGGCTTTTCGACCGTCGCGGTATTGGCTGCGCGCGTTCACCCGGTCACATAGTTATCTATGCTCCCGGGGCTTCACTTGCTTGCCGCCTTGCGACAATCGAAAATCCTTATAGGATCTGCCAGGCAGTTACAGATTTTTTCATCATTGCAGCGTGCAAACGTGGTATTGATGGGCCAGAATTTGTAGAATACAGCGCCCCGGATGAGCAGTCGCTCCCGGGGCGTTTCTTTTTTCAACCCTCCAGGGGCCATAACGTGTAATAACGAGGCCGGAATCAATTATGTCTGAACAAATAGTCACGCCTGATAGCGCCGCTCTGACGGTGCCGAACAAAGATGCCAAAATCAACCTGCTGGATTTGAACCGTCAGCAGCTGCGCGAGTTTTTCAAAAACATGGGCGAAAAGCCTTTTCGCGCCGATCAGGTGATGAAATGGATGTATCACTACTGCTGCGATAACTTTGATGAGATGACCGACATCAACAAGGTTCTGCGCGGAAAATTAAAGGAAGTCGCGGAGATCCGCGCGCCGGAAGTCGTGGAAGAGCAGCGCTCGAGCGACGGCACCATCAAGTGGGCGATTGCCGTTGGCGATCAGCGCGTCGAAACCGTGTACATCCCGGAAGACGATCGCGCCACCCTGTGCGTTTCTTCCCAGGTGGGCTGCGCGCTGGAGTGTAAATTCTGTTCTACGGCCCAGCAGGGTTTTAACCGCAACCTGCGGGTTTCGGAAATTATCGGCCAGGTCTGGCGCGCGGCGAAAATCGTCGGCGCGGTGAAGACCACCGGCGTACGTCCGATTACCAACGTGGTGATGATGGGGATGGGCGAGCCGCTGCTGAACCTGACTAACGTGGTTCCGGCCATGGAAATCATGCTTGACGACTTCGGCTTTGGTCTTTCTAAGCGTCGCGTCACGCTCTCCACCTCCGGCGTGGTGCCAGCGCTTGATAAGCTTGGCGATATGATTGACGTCGCGCTGGCCATCTCTCTGCACGCGCCGAACGATACCATTCGCGACGAAATCGTGCCGATCAACAAGAAATACAACATCGAGACCTTCCTGAACTCGGTGCGCGGCTATATTTCGAAGTCCAACGCCAACCAGGGCCGCGTCACTATCGAATACGTCATGCTGGATCACGTCAACGACGGCACCGAGCATGCGCATGAGCTGGCCGCGCTGCTGAAAGATACGCCGTGCAAGATCAACCTGATCCCATGGAACCCCTTCCCTGGCGCGCCGTATGGCCGTAGCTCCAACAGCCGTATCGACCGTTTCTCCAAGGTGTTAATGGAGTATGGTTTCACCACGATCGTGCGTAAAACCCGCGGCGACGATATCGACGCCGCCTGCGGTCAGCTGGCCGGCGACGTTATCGACCGTACCAAGCGTACGCTGCGTAAACGTATGCAGGGCGAAGCGATCGACGTGAAGGCGGTCTGATCATAAATGATGCAGCGCACAGCCTGGGCGGTGCGTTGCGTATTTGTGGAATAGCCGGGCGAAATACGCTGTTGTGGTTAATAATTACGGTGCGTTTTTGTCGACTTTGAGGCAGTATGTAGCGGTACAACAACCGCTTAGCATTCAATTTTGATAAGTCTCTGTGATACCAGGTCATACGGACTTATACTGTTTGTCTGACGTTGAGCAGATGTCTCGCGGCGCGGGGTAACCGGCGCTGAATTTTAAATTTCACGTACCAGTAGTTGTAGCGAATGAATACTGAAGCCACTCAAGACCATCAAGAAGCAAACACTACGGGCGCGCGTCTGCGTAATGCCCGCGAACAACTCGGGCTCAGCCAGCAGGCGGTGGCTGAACGCTTATGCCTGAAGGTTTCCACGGTTCGTGATATTGAAGACGATAAGGCACCCGCCGATCTTGCTTCAACCTTCCTGCGCGGCTATATCCGCTCTTATGCTCGCCTTGTGCACATTCCAGAAGAAGAGCTGCTGCCGATGATGGCCAAGCAGGCTCCGATTCGGGCGGCGAAAGTTGCCCCCATGCAGACCTTCTCGCTGGGTAAACGTCGCAAAAAGCGCGACGGTTGGTTGATGAGCTTTACCTGGCTGGTGCTGTTCGTGGTGATCGGCCTCAGCGGCGCCTGGTGGTGGCAGGACCACAAAGCGCAGCAGGATGAGATCTCCACGATGGCCGATCAATCCTCCGCCGAACTGAATTCTGGCGATAACAACAGCCAAAGCATCCCGCTGGATAATCAATCGGCGAATTCCGCACCGGATACCGCTGCCAACAGCGCGCCTGTCGAGACCTCTCCGGCGCCGGCTCCAGCATCGGCCCCGGCTCCGGTCGAGAATAACGCCGTGGTCGCGCCTTCGCAGGCAAACGTTGATACGGCGGCAACTACGCCGTTACCGACCGATCAGGCAAACGTGACCGCTGCGGCGGCCTCCGCGCAGGATCTGGTGCTGAACTTCACCGCCGACTGCTGGCTGGAAGTGAGCGATGCGACCGGTAAAAAGCTGTTCAGCGGTTTGCAGCGTAAAGGCGGTAACCTCAACCTGAGCGGCCAGGCACCTTATAAACTGAAAATCGGCGCCCCGGCAGCGGTACAGATTCAGTATTTGGGTAAACCTGTCGATTTAAGTCGTTTTATCAGAACTAACCAGGTTGCACGTCTGACCCTTAATGCCGAACAATCACCGGCGCAGTAACAGACGGGTAACGCGGGAGATTTTTCATGCATAACCAGGCTCCGATTCAACGTAGAAAATCAAAACGAATTTACGTTGGGAATGTGCCGATTGGCGATGGCGCCCCCATCGCCGTACAGTCGATGACAAACACGCGCACCACCGATGTGGCGGCGACGGTAAATCAAATTAAAGCCCTCGAGCGCGTTGGCGCGGATATCGTGCGCGTTTCGGTGCCGACGATGGATGCGGCGGAAGCGTTCAAACTTATCAAACAGCAGGTTAACGTCCCGCTGGTTGCCGATATCCACTTCGATTACCGCATTGCGCTGAAGGTAGCGGAATACGGCGTTGATTGCCTGCGTATTAACCCGGGCAATATCGGCAACGAAGAGCGTATCCGCATGGTGGTGGACTGCGCTCGCGATAAAAATATTCCTATCCGTATCGGGGTAAACGCCGGTTCTCTGGAAAAAGATCTCCAGGAAAAATACGGCGAACCGACCCCGCAGGCGCTGCTGGAATCGGCAATGCGCCATGTCGATCATCTCGATCGTCTCAACTTCGATCAGTTTAAAGTCAGCGTAAAAGCCTCCGATGTGTTCCTCGCGGTTGAATCCTATCGCCTGTTGGCGAAACAGATCGATCAGCCTCTGCACCTCGGGATCACCGAAGCGGGCGGCGCGCGCAGCGGCGCGGTGAAGTCCGCGATCGGCCTCGGCCTGCTGCTGTCTGAAGGGATCGGCGATACGCTGCGCGTCTCTCTGGCGGCGGATCCCGTTGAAGAGATCAAAGTGGGCTTCGATATTCTCAAGTCGCTGCGTATTCGCTCTCGCGGGATCAACTTTATTGCCTGCCCGACCTGTTCACGTCAGGAGTTTGACGTTATCGGTACCGTTAACGCGCTGGAGCAGCGCCTGGAAGATATCATTACGCCGATGGATATTTCGATCATTGGCTGCGTGGTAAACGGTCCCGGCGAGGCGCTGGTTTCCACCCTCGGCGTAACCGGCGGCAATAAGAAAAGCGGCCTGTACGAAGACGGCGTACGTAAAGACAGGCTGGATAACGACGATATGATCGATCAGCTGGAAGCGCGTATTCGCGCTAAAGCATCGATGCTGGATGAGGCGCGTCGTATCGATATCCAGCAGGTTGAAGCGAAATAACGTGTTGGGAAGCGATACGCTTCCCGTGTATGATTGAACCTGCGGGCGCGAGGCGCCGGGGTTCATTTTTGTATATATAAAGAGAATAAACGTGGCAAAGAACATTCAAGCCATCCGTGGCATGAACGATTATCTGCCGGGCGAAACCGCTCTCTGGCAGCGCATTGAAGGCTCACTGAAGCAGGTGCTTGGTAGCTACGGTTACAGCGAAATCCGTTTGCCGATTGTAGAGCAGACCCCGTTATTCAAACGCGCTATCGGCGAAGTGACCGACGTGGTTGAAAAAGAGATGTACACCTTTGAGGACCGTAACGGCGATAGCCTGACTCTGCGTCCGGAAGGCACGGCTGGCTGCGTACGCGCCGGTATCGAACATGGTCTCCTGTACAATCAAGAACAGCGCCTGTGGTACATTGGGCCGATGTTCCGCCACGAACGTCCGCAAAAAGGCCGCTACCGTCAGTTCCACCAGATTGGCGCCGAAGCGTTTGGCCTGCAGGGGCCGGATATCGATGCCGAGCTGATTATGCTGACCGCCCGCTGGTGGCGCGAGCTGGGTATCTCCGGCCACGTTGCGCTGGAGCTGAACTCTATCGGTTCGTTGGAGGCTCGCGCTAACTATCGCGACGCGCTGGTGGCCTATCTTGAGCAGTTTAAAGATAAGCTGGACGAAGACTGCAAACGCCGCATGTACACCAACCCGCTGCGCGTGCTGGATTCTAAAAACCCGGACGTCCAGGCGCTGCTGAACGGCGCCCCGACGCTGGGCGACTATCTTGATGAAGAGTCCAAAACGCATTTTGCCGGGCTGTGCGCGCTGCTGGATGATGCCGGTATTCGCTATACCGTGAATCAGCGTCTGGTACGCGGTCTCGACTACTACAACCGCACCGTGTTTGAGTGGGTCACCACCAGCCTCGGTTCCCAGGGCACCGTCTGCGCCGGAGGCCGTTACGATGGTCTGGTTGAGCAGCTTGGCGGTCGCGCTACCCCTGGCGTCGGCTTTGCGATGGGGCTGGAACGTCTTGTTTTACTGGTTCAGGCAGTGAATCCGGAATTTAAAGCCGATCCTGTTGTCGATATATACCTGGTAGCCTCCGGAACTGACACCCAGTCCGCAGCAATGCGTCTGGCTGAACAGGTACGCGATGCGTTACCCGGCGTTAAGCTGATGACCAACCACGGCGGCGGCAACTTTAAGAAGCAGTTTGCGCGCGCTGATAAATGGGGCGCTCGCGTTGCGCTGGTGCTGGGCGAATCAGAAATCGCCGACGGAAACGTGGTAGTGAAAGATTTACGCTCAGGTGAGCAAACTACCGTAACGCAGGATAGCGTTGCTGCGCATTTGCGCACACTTCTGGGTTAATCTCCCGGGAATCATTAGTCAGGAGAAGGACTGCGTGGAACTTTACAATAACGAAAACGATCAGGTCGATGCGTTAAAGCGTTTCTTTGCTGAAAATGGCAAGGCGCTGGCCGTCGGGGTGATTTTGGGCGTTGGCGCGCTGGTTGGCTGGCGCTACTGGACCTCCCATCAGCTGGATACCGCCAGGGGCTCGTCTCTGGCATATGAAAATGCGATTTCCGCGCTCAAATCGGATAAACCAGAAGCGCTGAACGCGGCGCAGAAATTTGCCGCCGACAGCAAAAACACCTATGGTGCGTTTGCGTCTCTTGAGCTGGCGCAGCAGTTTGTCGATAAAAACGACCTGCAGAACGCTGAAAAGCAGCTTCAGCAGGGGCTGGCAGCCGCTTCTGATGATAACCTGAAATCGGTTATCAATATGCGTCTTGCTCGCGTACAGCTGCAGCTTAAGCAGCCTGATGCCGCGCTGAAAACCCTGGATGCCGTGAAAGGCGAAGGCTGGACCGCGATTGTCGCCGACCTGCGCGGCGAGATCCTGCTGAGCAAAGGCGATAAGCAAGGGGCGAAAGCGGCATGGGAAGCGGGCGCGAAAAGCGATGCTTCACCGGCGCTCAGCGAAATGATGCGTATGAAAATAAATAATTTGTCCATCTGAGAGGGACTCGATGCAATTGCGTAAATTACTTTTGCCAGGGCTGCTTTCCGTTACCTTATTGAGCGGTTGTTCGCTGTTTAACAGCGAAGAAGATGTGGTGAAAATGTCGCCACTGCCGACGGTGGAAAACCAGTTTACGCCGTCCACGTCCTGGAGCACCTCCGTTGGCGGCGGTATTGGCGAATTCTACTCTAACCTGCACCCGGCGTTTGCTGATGGCGTTGTGTATGCCGCCGAACGTAAAGGCACCGTTAAAGCCCTGAATTCAGGCGACGGCAAAGAGGTGTGGTCGGTTAACCTGGCCGAGAAAGACGGCTGGTTCTCCCGCGCGCCTGCGCTGCTCTCCGGCGGCGTGACCGTCTCCGGCGGCCATGTTTATATCGGTAGCGAAAAAGCGAAAGTTTACGCGCTGAACACCAGCGACGGTACCGTTGCATGGGAAGCGAGCGTGGCGGGTGAAGCGATTTCCCGTCCGGTCGTCAGCGACGGTATGGTGCTGATTCATACTACTAACGGTCAGCTGCAGGCGCTGAACGAAGCTGACGGCGCGGTGAAATGGACCGTTAACCTGGATATGCCAGCGCTCTCTCTGCGCGGCGAATCCGCTCCGGCTACCGCGTACGGCGCAGCGATTGTGGGCGGCGATAACGGTCGCGTCAGCGCGGTGCTGATGCAGCAGGGCCAGATGATTTGGCAACAGCGTATCTCTACCGCCACCGGTCCGACTGAAATCGACCGTCTTAACGACGTCGACACGACGCCGGTTATCGTGAACGGCGTGATTTATGCGCTGGCCTATAACGGCAACCTGACGGCGCTGGATCTGCGCAGCGGCCAGATTATGTGGAAACGCGAGCTGGGTTCAGTGAACGATTTCATCGTCGACGGCAACCGTATATACCTGGTTGATCAAAACGACCGTCTGCTGGCGCTTACCACCGACGGCGGCGTGACGCTGTGGACGCAAAGCGATCTGCTGCACCGTCTGCTGACGGCGCCTGTGCTGTATAATGGCAACCTGGTGGTTGGCGATAGCGAAGGCTATATGCACTGGGTCAACCCGGAAGATGGTCACTTTGTGGCTCAGCAAAAGGTAGACAGCTCAGGCTTCCTGACCGATCCGGTTGTGGCTGACGGCAAGCTGCTGATTCAGGCGAAAGACGGCACGCTGTACGCGATTACGCGTTAACAACAGCGGTAGTCTATTTTTGAGAAACGGCCCCTGGCAGACAGGGGCCGTTTTGGCTTTTTTAAAAACGCCGTGAAAATGGCGTTGTATCGATTTTAGTATGAGGCATTTAACATGATACCTGTGGTCGCGCTTGTCGGGCGCCCTAACGTTGGAAAATCCACGCTTTTTAACCGCTTAACGCGCACTCGCGATGCGTTGGTCGCGGATTTTCCGGGGCTGACTCGTGACCGTAAGTACGGTCGTGCTGAAGTGGAAGGCCGCGAATTTATCTGTATCGATACCGGCGGGATCGACGGTACCGAAGATGGCGTAGAAACGCGGATGGCGGAACAGTCGCTGCTGGCAATCGAAGAAGCGGACGTCGTGCTGTTTATGGTCGATGCGCGCGCGGGCCTGATGCCGGCGGATTCGGCAATTGCGAAACATCTGCGCTCTCGTGAAAAACCGACCTTTCTGGTGGCAAACAAAACTGACGGCATCGATGCCGATCAGGCGATTGCCGATTTTTGGTCGCTGGGTTTAGGCGAGATTTATCCCATCGCCGCTTCACACGGTCGCGGCGTCACCAGCCTGCTGGAGCATGTGCTGCTACCGTGGGTTGACGAGGTGAACCCGCCGGAAGAAGTGGACGAGGACGCGGCATACTGGGCGCAGTTTGAAGCGGAGCAGAACGGCGCAGAAGTTGAAGAGCCGGAAGATGATTTTAACCCGCAGGATCTGCCGATTAAGCTGGCGATTGTGGGCCGCCCGAACGTGGGTAAGTCAACGCTCACCAACCGTATTCTGGGCGAAGATCGTGTGGTGGTTTACGATATGCCGGGAACCACTCGCGACAGCATCTACATCCCGATGCAGCGCGATGAGCGGGAATACGTTCTTATTGATACCGCAGGCGTGCGTAAGCGCGGGAAAATTACCGATGTCGTCGAAAAATTCTCGGTGATCAAAACGCTGCAGGCGATTGAAGATGCCAACGTGGTGCTGTTGGTCATTGATGCGCGCGAAGGGATTTCCGATCAGGATCTCTCCCTGCTGGGCTTTATTCTCAACAGCGGCCGCTCGCTGGTGATTGTCGTCAATAAATGGGACGGCCTGAGCCAGGAAGTGAAAGAGCAGGTGAAAGAGACCCTCGACTTCCGTCTGGGCTTTATCGACTTTGCCCGCGTGCACTTTATCTCCGCGCTGCACGGCAGCGGCGTTGGCAACCTGTTCGAATCCGTACGCGAGGCGTACGACAGCGCCACCCGTCGCGTGGGCACCGCTATGCTGACCCGCATTATGACTATGGCTGGCGAAAACCATCTAACGCCGACGGTCTGCGCTTACGC